>Ga0268262_10000152_pt1 | contig 88142 bp, 78 predicted proteins | sample TergutNc150P3_FD_190354 | JGI IMG/M metagenome (GOLD analysis project Ga0268262, IMG submission 190354) | Nasutitermes corniger P3 segment gut microbial community from laboratory colony in Florida, USA - Nc150 P3 (SPAdes) (version 2) | ecosystem: Host-associated > Arthropoda: Insects >...
GACGGCGTGCTTTTGCCGGCTCGGGCGCTGGTCTAGCTAAAGCTAGCCCGCTTGGTCGGCAGCGTTGGGTTTTATTAGCCCTAACGCGTTTAGATTTTTTTGAGAGACACGCCTGACGGCGTGCTTTCGCCGGCTCGGGCGCTGGTCTAGCTAAAGCTAGCCCGCTTGGTCGGCAGCGTTGGGTTTTATTAGCCCTAACGCGTTTAGATTTTTTTGAGAGACACGCCTGACGGCGTGCTTTCGCCGGCGTGGTGGAATGGCAGACACTGAGGACTTAAAATCCTCTCCTCGTAAGGGGGTATGAGTTCGAGTCTCATCGCCGGCACAACTAAATAAATAAATAGGAGGCAAATTATGAAAAATAAAATCCCGACAAGAATCTATCTTAGCGAAGATGAAATGCCAAAATTCTGGTACAACCTCAGGGCGGACATGAAGTCCAAGCCCGAACCAATGCTTCACCCGGGAACCCTTAAGCCGGTAACCGCCGAGGATTTGGCTCCTGTTTTTTGCAAGGGCGTAATTGATCAGGAAATGGACGAGACTACGCGCCTTATTCCAATCCCGGACGATATTCAGGAGTTTTACCGCGCCTACAGACCATCTCCGCTTGTCCGCGCTTATTACCTTGAAAAAGCGCTGGATACTCCCGCGGAAATTTATTACAAATTTGAGGGAACAAACACCTCAGGTTCACATAAATTAAATTCGGCGGGACCTCAAGCTTATTACGCAAAGAAAGAGGGACTCACTTCCCTCACTACGGAAACCGGCGCGGGGCAATGGGGAACGGCAATGGCGATGGCTTGCGCTTTTTACGATTTAAAACTGACAGTGTACATGGTAAAAGTCAGCTCCGAACAAAAGCCCTACCGCAAGGCGTTGATAGAAGCCTACGGCGCGCACTTGATTCCTTCCCCGTCCAATACCACAGAGTCGGGACGTAAAATACTGGAGTCCGATCCAAATACAGGCGGCTCTCTGGGCTGCGCTATTTCCGAAGCGATAGAAACAGCGGTAAAAACCGATAAATGCCGTTATGTGCTTGGAAGCGTATTAAATCATGTTCTGTTACACCAAACAATAATCGGGCAGGAAACAAAAGCCGCGCTTGACAAATACAAAGTTAAACCCGATATAATCATCGGCTGTGCGGGCGGCGGATCAAATCTTGGCGGACTCCTCTCTCCGTTCATGGGCGAAAGGCTTGCGGGTAAATCCAAGACCCGCTTTATCGCCGTTGAGCCGGCGTCGTGTCCGTCGTTTACGCGCGGACGCTTTGCCTATGATTTCGGCGACACAGCGAAAACTACCCCGCTTATTAAAATGCAGACTTTGGGGAGCGGATTTATTCCGTCGGCAAACCACGCCGGCGGTCTTCGCTACCACGGAATGAACGCTACATTGTCAAAACTTTATCAGGACGGTCTTTTGGAAGCCCGCGCGGAAGTGCAAACCGATGTTTTTGAAGCGGCGATCCGTTTTATGAAAGTAGAAGGCATACTTCCCGCGCCTGAATCTTCTCACGCGATTAAAGTCGCAATTGACGAAGCGCTTGAGTGTAAAAAAACAGGTGAAAAAAAGGTTATCGTTTTTGGATTAAGCGGAACAGGATTCTTCGATATGACAGCTTACACATCGTATAACAATAAAACAATGGAAGATCGTATTCCAAGCGACGCGGAGCTTGAGCGCGGGTTCGCGTCCATTCCGCAGATACCGCAGAATTCTTAACCACGAACCTAAGAGGGAAGAGATCTACCACGAACCACACGAACACTCACGAACCTAGAGGGCGGTGGGATTTACTACAAATAGGCGCGTAAGAGAAAGCGGAATTAAGGGGGGCGTTGTCCGAAGGGTCGCTGAGCCTGTCGAAGCGTCCCTTCGGGGGCAGTGGGTATTTGTTTACTTGCAAAACTCCAAACATTTATCCCCGAAAATGCCTTGAAAATAGGGCATTTCCCTCTCTATTGCAATATCTTACAATTTATGGTATTATCTGCTTATTATGGTAAAAACTGTAAAAACAGAGCCGTCAAATACTCGCTTTTTTAACAATTTCGGCTTAAATATATTATACCCCCCCCCCCCCCCCATTCTCTAGGCAGCCGAAATACACCCTTACAAGCATATATTTCCTCACTTTTTTCCATTATTTCTGTAAAAACGCCGTCTGCTTTTTGGACGGTTTTTTATACACATCAAAACGTAAAGGAGTTTTAAAATGAAAAAGATTTTCAAAGTTTTAGGGATTATCACAATTGTTACAGTAATCGGGGTTTCTTTCGCCTCTTGCGGCGATGATAGCGGTGGCGGTGGAGGCGGCACACCAATACCAGTTACAGACGTAACCCTTAACAAAAGCAGTCTTTCACTGGCTGTTGGCGGTTCGGCAACATTAACCGCAATTGTTGCGCCCGATAACGCGACAAACAAAGCTTTAACATGGACATCAAGCGATCCAACAAAGGCTACCGTTACAAATGGCGGCGTTGTTAGGGCTGTTGCAACAGGCTCTACGACAATTACCGTTAAAACCGCAGACGGAAATAAAACCGCAACTTGCGCAGTTACGGTAACCGGAGGTTCTAGTAGTGGCGGAGGTTCTGTAAATATAGAAATGGTTTCCATACCTGCCGGAACGTTTACGATGGGAAGTCCCACAACTGAAGCATACAGGCAGAGCGATGAAACGCAACACTCGGTAACGCTTAGTAGTTTTAAAATGGGCAAGTTTCAGGTAACGCAAGAGCAGTATCAGGCGGTGATGGGGAGTAATCCAAGCAATTTTAAATCAGCCGTATCCGGGGAAAGCGGAACGCCGGGCAAACTTCCTGTTGAGAATGTAAGTTGGTATGACGCTATAGTATTCTGCAACAAATTAAGCATAGCGGAAGGGTTAAACCCGGTTTACAGCATATCTGGAAAAACAAATCCTTCTGAATGGGGAAGCGTGCCGACAAACTATAACGAAACATGGAACGCGGCGGTAATGGACAAGAGTAAAAACGGCTACCGCTTGCCGACAGAAGCGGAATGGGAATACGCCTGCCGCGCCGGAACAACAACTGCGTACAACACAGGAGATACTATTAGCTACAATACGGGGTGGTATAATGCCAACAGCGGAAGCAAGACACATCAGGTAGGATTGAAACTAGCAAATGCGTGGGGATTACATGACATGCATGGAAATGTGAGTGAATGGTGCTGGGACAGGTATGGAAGTTATTCGAGCGATTCTCAGAATGACCCAACTGGAGCGGTTTCTGGCATTTTCCGTGTGTTCCGTAGCGGTGGTTGCTATTACAGCGACGGTCGGTACTTGCGTTCTGCGTATCGGGTCGGCGACTACCCGTTCTACCGGCACGACAACTTCGGTTTCCGGCTGGTGCGCCCCTGAGTTCTGCCAACAGCAGAGACGAAATGCCCAAGCCGTAGCGACTTGAAAAGGAGCGTCGAACCGTCAGACCTTTGGTCTGCGGTTCGCGGCGTGGGCATTGAGCGGTTACGGTGTTAGGAATGAATTTATTAAAAAGAAAAATTTTTGAAGGAGAAGAATATGGGAAATTTAATTGTTCATAATGGCGCAGGATTACCTGTTATTACTGACATTAATGTTAAAAAAAATGAACAGACCGTTGCACAACAATCAGGAATAAATATCCCGAATGGTGGTAATTCAAAACCAATTCCTTTGCAAAAAGGAGTTTATGATGTAACCGCTATATTCAAATTTCCAAATGGAAAAACAGTAACTGAAACAAAAACAGTTACAATAACAGAAGAAGACGATAAACAATGTGATTTCTTTCAAGTACCGTCTGAGCAAAAAGTTCTCATACCACCAAATCTGATAAATAAGGAACAACAGTAAAGATGTGGTAAACGCAACGGTGTCAGGCAAAAAAATTCTACCACGAACCACACGAACACCACGAACTTTTGTCCATATCTTGTCGCTGTTCGTGCATGTACCGAAGGTACTAGTTCGTGTGGTTCGTGGTTAAAATTCTTATTTTATTTAAGGGGTAAAAATTGAATGATCTACAAAAAATCCTCGCCTCATTTCACCGCCGCCGTTATCTTATTTATCTTCTTCTCGCTTTCCTCGCCGGCAGTCTACTCACAGGATTTCTCCTCTATCGACCAAGACCTAGCGCAGTTGGAATCCTTGATAAACGATTCAATAACCAATACACAAGAGCAGCAGAAACAGTTGGAAGACTTGAAGAAGAACTTAACCGCGAGCGCGAACTTAATAGACAATTACGAGACCACAATCAAAGAGCAAGAGATCTTACTAGCGAGCTTACGGGAACAACTAACCGCAATGTCAGAAACTTACAAGACGCAGTCACAATTATCAGCGAGATACGCACAAAGCTCAAAGTTCTGGAAAACTTTTACAATAGTAGCGATCCCGGTAACGGCGGTAATTAGCGGCGTAGTGGGGTTTGCGTTGAGTAGGTAAATCCCCTGATCCTTCTCTTTCTACTACGCGCCTATTTGTAGTAAATCCCACCGTTTTCTAGGTTCGTGAGTGTTCGTCGCACTGTCGGACACCTAAAGGTGTCCTTGCTTTATTACAGACAGCGGCATTTTTGGTGCTCTCACTGTACGGCATTATTCATCTACACGGCTTCGCCGTGCGTTATTTAGCGGGTTCGTGGTTGAATTCTTTTCTCTTTGGTTCGTGGTAAAAAAAGGCGTATTTTGCGATTAGTTTTTTAAACTTTTAGAGTATTTTTCCGGTTTTGTAATTCTTAATTTAAATTAAGAGGATAAAGTCATGGAGAAACTAAAAGTTAAAAAAGAATTCAAAAAAGCCTGCCCTGTTTCCGCCGAGAAAAGAATATTACTCTTTCGGCGCGGTATTCGATATTATCCATGTCCCCGCAAAAGAAAATTAATACCTGTTTGTTCTTAATTTCATATAAATTCGCTTGACTAACGATAAATTTTATTTATAAAATAAACTATGAAATTATTTAAGAAATTGCTGATTATTTTCTTTATTAGCATATCAATAAGCGCGTGTAAAACTACAGATACTGTAAAAGTCGAAGATTTTAAAGTAAATATGAATTCGCCGCAATCTGTAATCGGAGAAGTTGATTTACAGTTAGAAACATTATTGGGAATGGGTCCGATAAAAAAACAAACTGTCACCTTAATATATTTTCCAAAAGAAGACGCAATTGGTTTAAAATACAGATACGAATTTTATACATATCATCAATTTTGGGATAAAAGAGGCCGGCTTAAATTTATAAACGCTCTGCAAAAATACAACGAGGATTACGAAGCGCGTAATCTGCAAAGAGGTTCCAGCAAATCACAGCAGAAATACGGTACTGTCCGCGGCTATCTTGTTTGGCAGTTAATAAGTCTTACCGTACAGGCAAGAGCTAATATGAATGTCGATTTAGGATACACATTCAAGGATAGATCGCCGTATTTTTCGGTATACCAACGCGAGGCTGAATATCTGGATGACATGGCAAGAGATAATAACAGAATAAGCCCGACTGTAACCATGTTTTTTACAAGAGCGCAGGCGGCGGAATTAGCGGAAATATTTGAGCAGTACATAGTACCGGATAATCATTTGCCGGACGATTACGAAGAACTTGATATACCAGCAAAAAAAGACGGTGTTCCCAAGGACAAATATTAATTTTTCTGACACTTTTGTTTTATAACACCACTCGACTATTTTGCCATGTGGAGTTAAAATAAATTATGGTACAAAAGGAAGAACTACAGCGATGTACGGCTCTCATCGCTGAATGTAGGGAAGAAATGGCGCGCCGGATTTCCGGGCAAAAGGAAATGGTTGACGGGCTTTTAACCGCCCTTGTCGCAGGCGGGCATATTCTGCTGGAAGGCGTACCGGGACTCGCTAAAACTCTTGCGGTTAAAAGCCTTGCCGAAATTACCGGTCTTGAATTTAAACGTATTCAATTTACCCCCGACCTTTTACCCGCAGACCTTACGGGAACAATGATTTGGGAACAGGCAAACGGCAAATTTTCAGTGCGCCGCGGTCCTGTTTTTGCCAATGTAATTCTTGCGGACGAAATTAACCGCGCTCCTGCAAAGGTGCAGTCCGCTCTTCTTGAGGCAATGGAAGAAAAACAGGTAACAATCGGGGAAGGAACCTATCCCCTGCCCGATCCTTTTTTTGTTCTTGCGACGGAAAATCCCATTGAACATGAGGGAACTTATTCCCTGCCCGAAGCGGAACTTGACCGTTTTTTAATGAAACTGTTAATTTTCTATCCTAAGCCGGAAGAAGAACTGGCTGTCGTTAAAAACAGCCCTCTTTTTTCTTCTTCTTCAGCTAACAAAAAATCGGCGCTTTCTCCGGTACTGAACAGGGAAAGACTCGGTCTTCTGCGCAACGCGGCGGATTCTGTTCATATTGACGATGAAATAAGCAAATATATTGTGTCGATTGTAACCGCTACGCGTCCCGCGTCAACAAGGCAGGTTCTCGCCGAGTTACAGCAAAGGTCGGAAAGCGCGAAAACGGACGCGGAAAGCGTGTATCGTTATGTGTCATTCGGGGCATCTCCGCGAGCGTCTATCGCGTTGTATCGATGCAGCCGTATTCTGGCGATGTTTGAGGGGCGTAACTATGTAAGCCCCGAAGACGTAAAAACAGCGGCTTTTCCGGTTTTACGCCACAGAATAGTGCTATCATACGAAGCGGAAGCGGAAGGCATGGACGCGGACGCCGTCATAACAAGAATATTAAGCCACGTTCCGGTTCCGTAAAAAAAGTCTAATATGGAAACAAGCGATTTATTGCGGACTATTATAAACCTTCCTCTTTTTTCAAGAAATCTTGCCGAAGAAATGATTGCGGGAAATTTCAGTTCTATTTTTAAAGGACAGGGAATGGAATTTGACGAAGCGCGGCACTATGAACCCGGCGATGATATTAGATCGATAGACTGGAACGCGAGCGCGCGCTTCGGCGCTCCGTTTGTAAAAATGTACCGTGAAGAACGCGAGCTTACTATTTTAATTTTACTGGACGTTTCCCCTTCCATGCATAGAACGCACATTACGCATCAGGGGTTAAGCCCTTACGAACAGGCGTTAATCTGCGCGGCGTTAGTCGCTTTTTCCGCTGAGCATACGGGTCAGCGGCTGGGAGCGCTTTTATTTGACAAGGACATAGAAAAAGTTTTTCCGCCGCGCAAAGGACGCAAGTCTTTAATGTCGATTGTAATGACCGCGCTTCAGTATCAGAACAATATTCTGCCGCGCAGATCGCAGTACGGGAGCGACATAGCTTCCGCGTTAACAGGCGCGCAGAGGCTTTTAAAAAAACGATCTCTTGTCGTGTTAATATCGGATTTTTACAGCATTAATTGGGAACAGGAAATGGATAACCTTTGCAGAAAACACGATGTAATAGCGATAAAAATTTCCGATCCAGACGAACTTCCTTTTAACGGACTTATAACTCTGGAAGACCCGGAGACGGGAGTGCGGATAGAAGCGCCCGCCGGTCTTGATTCATTCAAAGAAAGCTGGGCAAGCTGGCTGGAAGAAAAATCAATTCATTGGGAGTCTCAGTGCAAAAAAAGCGGGGCGGCGTTTTTAAAATTGTCTACGGAAACAGACGCGCCTTCCGCCCTGATAAAATTTTTCGGAAGCCGCTCCTTAAACAGGTACAGAAACCGGAAAAAGAAATGAAAAAATATTCATTTTTTATTTTTTTTATTTTAGTAACCTGCGCCTTACACGCGCAGAACGGGAGCGCGTATCTTATTCCGCGGCAAATATATGTGGGAGACCCCGCGTCTTTTGTTTTACCGCTTCCGCCATCCGAGCAAAACGAAGATTTTGTTATTACATCATACGATAAGGATTTACTTCCGTCAGATCCCAATATTGATTTTCACAGAGTAATTCTGGAACGCCGTACTACAGGAAGCAGATTAATAATTGAATTTACCCCCTTTGCCTCAGGCGTTTTGGCGCTGCCCGGCATAGAAATAGGAGACGATTATTTTTTCGGCTTAACAGTCATGGTAAATTCATTGATAGACGTTCACTCGGATCCCATACTTTCCGCGCCTGCCTCCGCTCTTGCGATGCCGGGAACGGCGGCAATGCTTTACGGTTCAATGGCGGTTATTGTCATTGTTATTCTGCTATCGCTTTGGTTCATTTTTAAGGGACGCGCCGCGATAAAAAATTTGCGTAAAAAATGGAAACGCTTAAGACTTTTTAAAAATATGAAAAATACGGAAAAACGCCTCTACAAGGCATTATCAAAAGGCGCGGACAAAAGAGAAATCCTTGATAAACTTTCAAATGAATTTAAAGCTTTTCTTTCTATCCTTACCGAAAACGATTGCCGCGCCATGACAGCCCGCGAATTTATAGAATTTTTCTTCCAGTTGCCAAAGGATTTATTTTCGGCGCAGGAAGACACCGCGTATTTTCTTGGGAGTTTTTTCCGCAAGTGCGACGAGCTTCGCTTTTCCGGCACTGACATTGAGGTTAAGGCTATACTTCATTTGTTATCGGAACTTCATCTTTTTACATCCGCCCTTGAAAAAAGCGAGAAAGATAAATCAAGGAGGGCGGCGTGAACTTCGGTTGTGATAACATATTTATATTTATCTGCGCCTTTTTTGTTATTCCTACCGCGGTGATTATTTTCTCCCGCATGAAAGATCCGTTTGTAGCCACAATCCCTCTCGGCGCGCCCGGCGGAGTTCCCTTTAAATCTTCGCATATAAACGGCATTGTCAATTTGCTTAAATTTTTGGAATTAGCGGGATTATTTTTACTCTTTTTCAGCGCGGCGGGTCCTTCCATGAAGACCGCTGAAATTGTCTGGCTGAACAGAGGCGCGGATATTATTTTTATTTTAGACGTAAGCCCTAGCATGGCGGCAATCGACATGGACGGGAAAAATCGTTACGACGCCGGTAAAGCATTAATTACCGAATTCGCAAACAGGCGACCTACAGACAGCGTCGGGCTTGTCGCATTCGGCGAAGACGCCGCCCTGCTTCTCCCCCCCACTTCAGACAGGCAGGCGCTGGAACTGCGTCTTGAACAATTGAAAATAGGGGAAATGGGAGATGTCACCGCTCTAGGCATGGGAATCGCGGTCGCCGCGTATCACCTTGATAAATCAGCCGCCAAGCGAAAAATCGCGGTTTTAATTACAGACGGGGAAAGCAACGCCGGTTCCATACATCCTGAAACAGCGGCGGATTTGTTACGAGATCTTGGCATATCGTTTTGGGTCATTGCCGTAGGCTCAATGGGAGAAGTGCCGATAGATTATGTCGATCCGAATACAAAAATAAGGCGCACGGGAATTTTTGATTCCCGTTATGACACTGAGAGCCTAAGGCGTTTAAGCGCGGTTGGAGGCGGCACTTTTATCACCGCTGTTAACGCTGACGCTTTTGCCGCGGCATTTTCGCAGTTAGACGACGCTGAAATTACGGTGCAAAGATCCCGCATCGTAAACCGCATGACTTCCGTTTCTTTTCAATTTTTATTAGCCGCTGTTATTTTGCTGGCGGCGGTTAAAATAATAAGGCGGCTTATACTGAGGGCTATGATATGATATTCGACAACGATCTTAAAAAGAAATTATTACTCTCCGAGATTTTATTTTATTTGTTTTTGTTGTTCGCCGTTATCGCGCTCATAGGTCCAAAATGGGGAGTAGGTTACGCGCCCATAGAATACCGTAAAGGGCTTGACGTTGTTTTTGCCATTGATATTTCGCGCAGTATGGACATTCGCGACGCGCAAACAGGCTCTCAATCAAGATCGCGCGGAGTTTTTCAATCCCGTCTTGAACGCGGCATTTCCATCATCACGGAAAGCGTTACTGCTGTTTCAGGCGCGCGTTTTGCAGCCGCCATAGGACGCGGAAGAGGATATTTGGCAGTTCCATTAACTTACGACAGCGAAGCCGCTCTGCTTTTCCTTGAATCGCTGAATGTTTCTTCCATGACGGGAAGAAGCACAAACCTTGAATCATTGGTTGACGCGGCGGCGGACGCTTTTCAAGCGTCGTCTCCCGCGCGGAAAGTAATTGTCCTTGTCTCGGACGGCGAGGCTCATGCCGGCGTTTTAAGAAACGCGGTTAACCGCTGTATGCGCGACGGCATTACATTGAATACTGTCGCCGTCGGCAGCGACGAAGGACGGCAGATAACCATGCAAGCTAACGATCCTGATTCTACGTCCGTGTTAAGCAGAAGGGATTCAGCCGCAATGAGAGCCGCCGCCGAAAGAACGGGCGGCATTTACATTGACGCAGTCCGCGAGGACTCAGGCGCCGCGCTTTCTTCCCAGCTTCTTTCACTTTCGCAGGACATGGGGAGCAGAAGCAGGAAACAGGAGCCGAAACAAAGAAGACCGTTATTTATTATACTTGCTCTTATTTCTTACGGCGCGTCAAAATTTGTTACGCGTCAATCGCAAAGAAAACCCCTGCAGCGATTATCCGCCGCTTCGATTATCGTACTTTTATTTTTTACTTCCTGTTCCGATGGCAAACTTCTTTTACTTGAAGCCAACTATTTAAATGTGTTGGGCAGATACGACGAAGCGGTTACCCCGTACTTAAAAGCGTTAAATTACGAAAAATCAGCCCCTTACGCCGAATACGGTCTTGGGCTTACTTTTTATCAACTTGACGAAGATAAAGCGGCGTTAAACCGCTACAAAGATTCGCATAAACTGCTTGAAAAATATTCGAGTAACGAGCACAGGGAGCTTAGATTCAGGAACCACTACAATTCAGGCGTAATATATTTTGAAGAAGGCGATTATCATTCCGCCGCCGACTCGTTTAAAGAAGCGTTAAGAACAGACCCAAGAAGACTGGACGCTAAACGCAATTTGGAATTGAGCCTTATGTCAATATCGATGGAAACAAACGCGGAGAGCAAAACGGGAAACCGCGAAGCAAGCAGGGAAGTTCTTTTTGAATTCTTAAAACAACACGAACAACAAAAGTGGAAAAGCAGAGAATGGACCCCGGAAGAAAATTATACGGGACCGGATTATTAAGAATTGCTTGACAAATTTATCAATATCGGATACCATGAATATTATGGTATCCGATATATTGAACCCTGACTTACTGAAAAGTATTGAGGGGAAAAAACGGGAATTAGACTCTTTTAGACCGTTTTCGGCTGAAATAGTGCGAAAATTGGAAGAACAGTTTATTGTAGAATGGACTTATAACTCAAACGCTATTGAGGGTAATACTTTAACTTTAAAAGAGACTGAATTGGTAATAAATAGGGGTTTAACAATCGGCAGAAAATCCCTGAGTGAACATTTTGAGGCGATAAATCATAAAGAGGGAATTCAATATTTATATAATTTTGTAAAAAAGAAAAAAGAATTAAGCGAAGATACGATATTAGCATTACACAAAATAATATTAAAAAATATTGACGATTCGGAAGCCGGACATTACAGAACATCAAATGTTATGATAACCGGAGCGATACATATTCCCCCATCGGCGGTAAAAATTAAAAAATTGATGAACGAATTTTTTGAATGGTATTATAAAAACAAAAAGAAAATGTCTATTGCGGAACTTGCGGCATGGGCGCATTATAAATTCGTCCACATTCACCCTTTTATTGACGGGAACGGACGAACCGCGCGATTACTAATGAATTTAATACTGATTCAAAACGGCTATCCGCCCGCTGTAATCTTAAATGTTGACAGGCAAAAATATTATCGCGCACTTAAAGACGCGGACAGAGAAAAATATAACGGTTTTATGAATTTTATAGGGCGCTCAATAGAACGCTCATTATTAATTTATTTAAATGCGTTAAAAAGCAAGGGCGATAAAAAAGATAAATATGGATATATCAGTTTACAAGAAGCCTCTAAACTGTGCGATTACGGTATTGAGTATTTATCTTTTTTGGCAAGAACCGGAAAATTGCAGGCTGTTAAAATACGGCGGAATTGGATGACAACTAGGGAAGCAATATTGGAGTATACGGAGAAATTGAAAAAATAAGAATTTACCACGAACCGAAGAGAGAAGAATTTTAAACCACGAACCACACGAACACTCACGAACTTATACTCCGAAATCTTGTCGTTGTTCGTGTTGGTTAGCGTAGTTTGCGGGACGCTGAGCTTGTCGAAGCGTCCTTGCTCCCTTCGACAGGCTCAGGGAGCACCATCATCTGTTCGTGTGGTTCGTAGTTTATTATTTAAAACAATAGCCTATTGCCAAATCAGGTTTCATCCAAAAACCCGAATCAGATTCAGCTACTCCAAGATAAGCGCCTGTACGAAAGTATATACCTGGTCTTGTTATAAATTTCCAACCAATATTTAAACCAACTGTAGGACCTGGATATCCAAGGAAATACCCTACCCCTCCGCCCAGATAAAAACCTCCGACTCGGTTGGGCCAGAAATAATTGAACGTAGCTAACCCTCCAAGGTTAGTTCCCCAAAAATTATATAAAAGATGTACCTCACTATTAAAATGTCCTTTACCAAACTCAAAGCATAATCCAGGTGTAACTAATCCACCCGAATTAGCACTCATAGCAAAAATAAATTTGTCAGGATCCATAGCCGGAGTTGTATCTACGGGTTTCGCCTGAGTGTTTTTCTGCCCAGCATTGGCATTGATTATTTCTTGAGTGCCGTTTTGGTATCTTATGGAAAGGACTCTGTCTGCTGGAATTACGATCGTTGGTCCGTCTAAATTGTCAAAACGTTTATACCTGATTTCTGTCGTAGATATTTCAGACACTTTTGCAGCTATTGTATTACCGTCTTTCAAAATGATTATGTCTTGTGCTGTAACGGAACATATCCCAACAAACAAAAAAACAACCGTAAAAATTAAAAATGGTTTCATAAATCGACCTCGCTTATACTGAAATATCCTTATATCAGGGATATTTGATACCCTAATAGAGGTATTTTCTTAAATTAAACACTTCAATTGCAATATTGTCAAGCCAATAATACTGAAATTGCGATATTTTTATCTAATGAAACCTGATTTTAAGACCAACTTACGGGCGGAACTTGATTATCTTGGGTTAACAGTTAAGGAATTAAGCAAGAAAACAGGTATTTCAAAGAGAACTTTGGACTGTTATCTGGGGGTAAGAGCTTCAATGCCCCCCGCCGATATTGCCATAAAAATCGCCAACGCTCTGGGCGTAACCGTTGAATATCTTGTAACAGGAAAAGAATCAAAAAAACAGGATAAACTGTTAAATCATAATGTTCGCTCAGTAATTCAAATATTAACCGAACTCGGCGAGAAAGATATTGAAACAGTGCTTGGTCTTTCCAAGGTTATAAAGACGCAATCAGAAAAAAAATAGTTTCCGAAAGAGATCTCACAAAGGACACAAAGGAAGAAAAGATCACGAAGAAAGATCAAAGGTTTTTGTCCGTTATCTTATCGTGAAGTTTACACGTCTGATTTTCGGACAAAAAACCTTTCTTCCCTCTTTGCGTCCTTCTCTTTCTCCGTGTCCTTTGTGAGAAATCTTCCGATAAAATTCACTTCCCAGCCCTAATTATCATCACATCGCCGCAATTCAAACGCTTTGCTAAAAAGTCCGCTATCCTTTTTACAGGCTTGGGCGCAACACCCGCCGCCAGTCCGCCCCAGGAATGACAGCTTTCTACTTTAAAGCCGACGGTTTTAAGCATTTTTGCCAGTGTGCGCCTTGAAAATAAATAAAGGTGATCAAAAATAGCGGAACGCCAGCGGCTGCCGAAAAGACGGGATTGGAAACCGCTTATGTCGGGGGTTGTGATAAAAATAGCGCCGTTGTTTTTTAAAATACGGTATGTTTCTTTCAAAAATGTTTTCGGCTCGTTTAGGTGTTCAATTAAATGAGAGGCAAGGATTACATCAAAGCTGTTATCGGGGAAATGATTTTCTTCCAGCGGGATATTGCGTACGTCCAGTTTGCGCTCGTTTTTCGCGTAAACAGCGGAAGGAGAGATTTCCACGCCTGTTACACGCCATCCTTTATCTCGGAGAAAGGCAATTAATGCGCCTGTGGCGCAGCCGATGTCAAGAATTGAAGGAGCTTCGGAGCGTTGTTCTTGGGCGGGAAGAAGCTTTTTTTCCAGTTTGGAAAAGCCGGCGTCTTTTAACGCTAACTGTTGAAGTTTAAGAAATGCGGCTTCGTTTTCCAATTCGTAGGAAAGATAATCTTTTCCGTAGGTGTCGCTGTAACGCGCCAGTATTTCATTTTTATCGGGCTGCGGGTTTCTTTGCACTAGTCCGCAATGTTTGCACTTTACAAATGAAAAGCCCTCGCATTCAAGAGCGGGTTTAAAAATTTCGCCGCCGCAAAGGGCGCATGGGCGAATCTCGCTCTTTCCGGCGCTGACCGGCATTGACCATGTTTTCACTTAATACTCAATTTATAACTAAGCGGTTTACTACACTGCGATTTGCGCCGGATATATCCTGTACGATAATTTCCATTGTTACCTGCCCGCGCGTCAGAAAAACTTCGGCGGCTTCAAAAGAGGAAAGGCTTGAGTATATCTGCCTTGCGGAAACAAGTCCGTTGCGGTAAACCATTAACACTCCGTCTCTCGCCGAAACAGCTTCAAAATTAAGAGAGCTTACTTCCGTGCCGTTTATCAGGCAGACAATTCTTTGCGGCGCAAATCGTGAAGCTGCGTTAGACGTTAACGGCGCTCCCCCCACGGCGTTAACAATCACTTTGTAGCGTCCCTGAGTTAAGTTACGCGACTGCATCATTATTCCCTGACTGTTTTTTAAATCTACGGAATTTATCTGCGGAGGACGGGTTTCTTTCTGCGGAGTAATTATCATTGAGGGATTTATCCAACGGCGTTCGCGTCTGTCGAAAAGCATGAAATAAAATCCGTTCTGCGTCGACCAGCCGGAAACGCCTGAGGATGCGATTGCCTGTTGTTTTTCAACTTGTGTTTCGTTAATCGTACGGACAGGCTCCGTGTAACGGCTGTAAATGCTGATTAATCCGTCTCTGTGATCAACTGCTGTCCACGCGCCGAGCGGAGACGGAAGACGCGAAGCGTTGTCGTTCTTTTTCCGCGAAAAAATAATTTCGCCGCTGTCGGCGGCAAGCACGTCCGTCCCCCCGCTGAAGATCATTCCCAAAACAGGCATTCCCCTGTCATTGGAGCCGAAATTACGGACAAGTATAGCGCTTTCAGAGGGCCAGCTTAAGGCGTGCGCTGAAAAAATAACGCAAAAATAAATTAAAACCGCCGTTATGCGCAAAACAAGTTTTCTCATTTTATTTTTCCTCCAAAGAAAAGGAAATTAACGACGATCCCCCGCCCGTTACAACTGTCGAGGTTTTTCTGCCAAGGAAAATATCATCGCTTTTAAACGCCGCTCTTAAAAAAACCGAATCCGATTCAGCGTTTCCCAAAAATCCGAATAAACCTTCGCGCGGAAACTGAATTCCCGTAAGCTTTTTTTCCTGCCCCGGATGTGAAGTAATTAAAAAGAAAACTCCCTGCTCTCCCGAACCGTCAACGGCGGCGATATTTCCGTCTAAAGGAATAAATATTCCGTGCCTTTGCTTAATTGTGTAACAGCCTATTCCGCCTGAGCGTTCAAAAACTATTCTGCGATCGTCGTCAACAAATAAAATATATACGGGTCGCCTGAAACCGTCTCCCAAAAATTCGTGATATACAACTTTATATTCGCCGCCGGCGCTTTCAAAACGCTCAAACAGCAGGAAACGCTGCTGCTCTACGCCGCATACAACCCCGATATACGAGCCGTCCTCGGAAACAGCGCAGCCGAGAATCACCGAATAGCGAGAACCGCCGGGTTCAAAGTAATAAATACGCTCTCCGCTCAAATTAAAAACCTCAACCGCTCCGTCAAGAGAGCCCGTTACTACGATCTCCGAAGTAGCGTCCATGCAGGTAAGGGGAGCGCCGAATTCATAAGTCCATAAAAGATTTCCGTTTTCGCTTATCTGAGATAACGAATTCTGCTCGCTTCCCAGAATAAAAATTCTGTCGTCAAGCAAAATAGGATAGCCTTTTGTATTTTCAATGTTAATTTTTTTATCGCTTACAATATTATTAATCACAATATTTGACGGTTCCGCGCTGTACTCAGTCCACATATTCGGACTAAGGTAAATATCGTTAATTTTTGATCTGTTTACGGCAAATTGACCATGATCATCAACATAGCCGAACCGCGAACCTAATGTGAATGGAAGAAGCGCGCCGGATAAAGAAGGAACGCCTATCCCGTCGTTTAAAGAATTATTATCATCCGAATAAGAGGCTTGAGAGCTTGCCGACAATGATCTTATCCATTTGTAAGAAAGGACTGTTTCGCGGGGAACCGGACGCGCGGCTATAAGAAAATAGACAATAAAAATCAAAATTATTATGAAGACTTTAACTCTATTCTTTTTCTGCGCCAAGAAAACACCCCTACCTAATAAGTGAATTTCATTATATAATAGAAAAAACAAGGAGACAAGCATGATCGATAATAATCAAATGGATCAATTATTTGCTCAGGCGAGGCAGATCGCGGATAAGGCTTACGCTCCCTATTCAAAATTCAGGGTAGGCGCGGCGTTACTATGCCAAGACGGAACTGTTATCACAGGCGTTAATGTGGAGAACCGTTCTTTCGGACTGACAATCTGCGCCGAAAGAAACGCTATTTGCGCCGCTGTCGCTAAGGGGCATTTGCGCTTCGCCGCTCTTGCCATCTCTACCCCCGACTCCGTTGAACCCACAGGTCCCTGCGGAGCCTGCCGTCAGGTAATAAGCGAATTTATGCCGCCTGATGTTCCGGTTCGTTTTGCCGGAAGCGGCGAAAAACAGGTAAATACCACCGTAGGCGAACTTTACCCGTTTGATTCCCTTCATGAATTGACGAATAAGTAACCGACGTTGATTGAAAATATTGACTTATGAACGAATATATTGACATTTAGTACCATATTGTGCAATAATACACATTATGGCAGATGACGATATACTTACTTTGGAAGAAGTCGCAAAGTACCTTCGCGTATCGGAACGGACAATCTACGATTGCGCTCAAAAGGGCGAGATTCCGGCGGGCAAGATAAGAACCGCCTGGCGTTTTAAAAAGTCGGAAATTGACAAATGGGTCAATGAAAGACTGACATCCACCTCGTTAAATCCGCAGATAACTCCCGTAAACGCGGAATCTATTTTGTCGCCGCACCGCGTAATTTTTATGAATTACTCCAACAAAAGAGACGCGCTTTTAGCTCTGGCGGAAAATCTGGCAGCCGCTCCGCAGGTGAAAAACAGGCAGGAGCTTTCCACGGAAATTTTAAAACGCGAAGGGCTGATGAGTACTGCCATCGGCTGCGGGATTGCCATTCCCCATGTCCGCCTGTCCTCGATAACTGATCTTGTAGTCTCTGTCGGAGTAAGCAAGGCGAACATTGTCGATTTTTATCCGTTAGACGATGAACCTGTAAAACTGGTTTTCATGATTGCCGCGGCGCAAAACCAGCACGCCTATTATTTACAAACATTGTCGTGGTTCAGTACCCGCTTGAAAAATAAAAAGTTGAGGGATTCTCTCTTGCAGGCGCAGACGGAACAGCAGGTGTATGATTTGTTAGTCAAAAACAACGCTTAGTATGCGCGGGCTTTGCGTACTCTTGACAAACTCTACAAAAAAGCCAAAATATTATCTATAAAGAGGAAACAATATGGGTCATGTAAATACGCAGATAACTTTGAAAAATATAAGAGATATGTTCAAGGCAAAGGAAGGAATTATAAAAGAGCCTGAAATCCGAAAGGCAACCATTGATGTTATGGTAGATACAGGCGCTACCATGCTGGTCATAAATGAACAGCTTTTCCGTCAGCTTGGGCTTGACGTTATGGGAAAGCGGGAAATAACTCTTGCCAACGATGCAAAGGAGACATGCAAAGTTACCGAGCCTCTGGAAATTAACTGGGAAAACCGTTCAGTTGCCATGTCCGCGTTGGTAGTGGAAAACGCATCTGATTTTTTATTGGGCGTTCTTCCTCTTGAGGGTATGGACTTAATGGTAGATACGGTAAACCAAAGACTGGTCGGCGCACATGGTGATCATCAGGTGTATCTTGCAAAATAGCTTGCTATTTTCATAAAAATACCGGGCTTCCTGCCGGATATATCTTGAAATTGACTAATGAAGAAACATAACAAAAAGTTTGTGTGGTTCGTGGTAAAAAATTCTTCTTTCTTCTAGTCAAAAACAACGCCTAACCAGTAAGCCGGATCGCTTACATCCTGCGCTATCAATCCAATATCGACATTAGCCGTTGTTTCCGCGACAAGCCACTTTGTTCCGTGAGACTCAAAACGCGCGCCGTTTCCGCTGACATCAACAAGTCCCATAGCGTGGCTGTATTGCCGCGAAATCATCATCGCGGCGTGCATTTCCGCTTTTGACAGTAAAATCGCGCAGATCATCGCCCTGCTGTCGCAGTCTCCCCTGCCTTCGGTAATTGCCGTAACAAGATTTAAAAAATCGCTCCCTTTTTGGGTTCTTTCGTATTTGTAACCTTGCACAAGTTTTAAAGCTCTCTGGGCAAACGCCCTTTTTTCCGCGTCCCCGGAAGAAGGCGGACCGCCCCAACTGCGCACAATTACGGAAGCGGCGTTTGCGATTCTGTCGTAAGAATCGCGGTAAATAGATCTGTAATAGCGAATCCACGCGTCCTGCCATTTTTGCGAATTAACATAATTTTGAAGAAGCTGGAATTCACGTTCAATAAAAACCTGCGAAGCCTCCGCGTCATTTTCGCGTATCGTAACATTAATATTGCCCGGCTGAATAACAACTTTTTTTTGCCCCCCCCGCGGATAGCTGTAATCAATTATAGGACCGGGATAATAGCGTTCCGCCTGCGAGGGGCAGATTGAATCCAACGCCGATATGTGAAACATTTCCAGAGCTTTTTCGGCAGATGGACCGTACGCCAGAGCGATAAGTATCGGCTGTTGTCCGTTGTTTTTATCAAGTTCCACGGCAAAAGCCAAACCATCGTTTTTTTCAAAAGTCAATTTTATTACCGCCGCCTGCCTGTTATTGTAGCGGTAAAAATCGACGTCTCCCTTGTTCCCTATTCTCTTGTTTATATCGCCGACCATTTCCCGTATTCCGGAATAACGTATGTAAACGGCAATGTCAAACACCGCCCCGCTTGGTCCCCTGAACGAAAAACGGTCTCTTGCATCTCCGTCCGCAAATTCATAACCTTCGGGAAGGTCGATAAAAAAACCCCATGTAGGCGAATACATGGATTCCGCAAAACTAAAAACAGGAATGAAAAACAGTAATATAAAAAAACGTTTCATGTTAATATTATCGGAGTGAAAAACATAGAAATTCTGTATGAAGATGACTATATTATCGTTGTAAACAAGCCTGCCGGGCTTGCCGTTCAGGGCGGCGAGGGGGTAAAAACCTCGCTGGACAGGATTTTTGCCGAAATTCGCACCCCTGCGCCCCTGCTGGTTCACAGGCTGGACAAGGACACTTCCGGGGTGCTGCTGGCGGCAAAAGGGCGCGAAAACGCGGCTCGTTTTTCAAACCTTCTTAACAGCTCAAAAATAACAAAACAGTACACCGCAATCTGCGCCGGGCATCCTAAAAATGAAAAAGGCGTAATTAACGATAAATTGCTGATCCACGGTAATTTAAAAAGCTCGGAAACCAGATATAAAGTTTTAAAAACATCCGTTTTTACAGAAGAAAATCTTGAATACTCCGCGCTGGAACTGGAGCTTGGCACGGGAAGAATGCATCAAATCCGCCGCCACCTTGCCATGAACGGGAATCCTGTGCTGGGGGACGACAAATACGGCGACTTTACACTTAACAAAAAACTACGTAAAAGCGCCGGTTTAAAACGCCTGCTGCTTCACGCCTCACGGCTAATCATTAAAGACGAAATTAATGTCGATATACACGCGCCGTTACCGGAGTATTTTTCTTGTTTTTATGAACAATGTATTAACCGGTAATTGAATAGTTGACTTAAATGCGGATTTTTTCCACAATAACACAGCATGGTAGATAAACTTCAAGTTCCTGTAACACGCCACTGGCTGGAGAGTTTGAGTACGGAGCAATTAATTAAACTTGCAGACTCTTACGGGGTAGACATCCCCCCCGGATTGGAAAGAATTTTCATTATTGAAGAAATATTGGAAATTACCGGTTTTGACGAGCAAGAAACTGTAGACGACGATGACGACGACACAGAAGTTATAGAAGTTAACGAAAATTATTCCGAAACAGCCGCTCTGCCCGGTCAATATAATATCTCCTATATCGAAGTAATAATAAGAGACCCTCTTTGGGTTTTTGCTTTTTGGGAAATAAAAAAACATGACAGGGAATTACATGAAAACGAAGATGATTTTAACGGTTATTGCCTGCGACTAATTCCGCTGGATAAAAACGGAAAAGAAAAAAATCCAAACGAAAACCCTTTTATGGTATCTATCGGCGCGGAAGACTGCGGCAGATATTTAGGCATTGTGGAACATTCCGCGCAAAACACGGACAGTTATGTTATACAACTTTGCGTAAACAGAGGCGACGTCATGATGCAAATTGCGGTTTCACAGCCGTTTTATTTACCCAAACCTTATGATAACGATATGATTGCGGACATGGAACGCAACCCGTTAATCCGCCTTTCAGGAGCGCGCGATTTAGCGATAATAAAAAATATGGATCACCAATCCACAGTTAAGAGGCAGTAAAAATGGAATTCCGTTATGCGATCTCACTTGTTTTAGAAGCTCATCTGCCTTTTGTAAGAGAATACCAAAAAGAAGACGATTTATCACAAGCCGGCGAAGAAAGCCGCTTTTTTGAGTATGTCAGCGAAACACTGCTTCCGCTTCTTGAAGTTCTTCACCGGCTGGAATCGGATCATATTCAGTTTCGTCTTGCTCTGGCAATTTCTCCCATTCTTATTCATCAATTAACCGACGATCATTTGCAAAGAAAATACCTGTCTTATATTGACAAGCAAATTGAATTCGGAAGACAGGAGATTGAGAGAACAGCGGATAACGATGAATTAAATAAACTGGCTCAACATTATTACAACACAATCGTAGACAGAAGAATTGCGTATACGGAACGTTATGAAAAAAATCTTTTAAAAGCGTTTGATTCTTACAGGCGTAAAGGCAAACTTGAAATCCTCGCTTCCTGCGCGACTCATGTTTTTTTACCGTTTATCAGTCACAACAGCGAATCTTTACAGGCGCAGATGGAAATCCCAATTCCGGCTTACCGCCGCCATTTTGCGGGAGTTCCGCAGGGTTTCTGGCTGCCGGAACTTGGCTGGTCTTCCGAGCTGGAACCGTATTTAAGAGACTATAATTTTTCTTACGCCATTGTGGACAGCCACGGTCTTTTGTTCGGCAGCCCGCAGCCGGAAAAAGGGTCTTTTTACCCTGTTAAAACACCTAACGGCACATATATCCTCGCAAGAGATTTGTACGCTGTGCGTGAAATAGAAAAATCGGCGGAAGATAAAATATACCGTAACAATGACAGAGACGTAGGTTACGAACTGCCGCCTGAAACAGTAAAACCGTTTTTAAGCGCCGAAGGAGAAAGGCATAGAACAGGGTACAAGTATTGGCAGCGTTCTAACGGCAATTATACCCCCCAAGATGCCGTCGGAAAGGCGGCTGAATACGCCAAAACATTCATGGACAACACAATCGCCCGGCTTGAAGAAGCGTCAAAACACATGGAAGAAGCGCCTTTAAGCCTTTACGCGAATAATGCGGACTTCTTTGGAAACCTTTGGCATGAGGGTTTTCAATTTATAGAGACGCTTTTCCGCCTTGCCCATGAACACAAGGATTTAAAATTTATCTGCCCAAGCGAATATATTTTTAAACAGGATTTTTCCAAAATTCAGGTTGTTTCCCCGGAATTTTCATCAAGCGGCGTAAACGGTTACGCCGAAACATGGCTTGATGTTTCCAACGACTGGATTTACCGCCACCTTGCGCGTTCAATGGAACGAATGACAGAGTTAGCGGAACGGTTCCCGGACGACACGGGATTAAAAGAGCGGGCGCTAAATCAGGCGGCGCGGGAAATACTGCTTGCCCAATCTTCCGACTGGTCAAGTCTTTTGTTCAAGCAGGATTCAACCGAATACGCCGCCAATCAAGCTGAAAACGCCCTTCGCAATTTTACGACGATATATGAAGCCCTTGGCAGTAATTACATCAGCACAGAATGGCTTACCTCTTTGGAACGAAAGCACAATCTTTTCCCTAATATTAACTATAGAGTTTTCAGACGCAAAAAGTAATTTTTTCTAGAAATCCAGTTTATAAAGGTCTTCTATCTTTTGTTTTAAACCTTCGCGGTTTTCCAGCATATCAAGGCTTTCGCGGGCAGGATCGTACTTTGGATTAAGTTTAAGCGCCTCTTCCCAGCATAATCTGGCATCGTCTAAGTTTCCATTTGAATAAGCCTCAAGACCCAAAATATACAATTCATCCACTTTTTTTGACAAAAGCCCTCTGCCGCCGTCGCCTAAATCAAAACGCACCGCAAGACTGATTCTGTTAAGGGGCTGTAACTGCGTAAGCAAATCCAGAGTATAGTTTATATCAAAAGAAATTTTATCCATGTTGACGGCGCTGCCGACAGTAATGCGGCTGCTTCCCGGTTTTACCATTACGCCTGCGCGCATAGATAAAAACTTTGTAACATTAACAGACATACCTACAGCCCCGTAAGGCGATTCGGAAAGAGAAAAATCCGTTATGTTAATCGGCATAGAAAAATCAACGCCAAAAGTCAGCGGACGAATGGGTTTATACGAAATTGCCGCGTTAGCTACTGTCGGCAGGGGCTCATCCAGAACGGACGGACCAAGGTTGCGGATTACAAGAGCAATGGACGCGTTCTTGTCCCTTGAGGAATAACCCTTGAAAAAATTAAATCTTGTAAGCAGTCCGACATCCGCCATAACCATTGCCGCGGATTGCTCAAGACCTGAACCTTTGATTATATTGTCATGATCATCGGTATAGTCGGGCATGGAGCGGAAAGCGCCCTTCACGTTCACTCCCAGAGACAGCCCGGAAAAGTAATACCTTGAGAAAAAATTATAAGAAGCGTTTATAATTGCCGCGCCCTCCGAATAATAGCCGCCGGACACTCTATCGCCGTAATAGTTGTATTCGGTAAACGGCGTGTAGAGCCATTTCGCGCCGGCGGCAAGACCGAAATTTCCAAAACGCGCGGCGTAGGCGATACCCTCAATCTTTACGTCCGCTATCCAGTTATTGTGAAAAAACGCCAATTCCGATTTTTCCAGCATCGATGAACCCGCCGGATTAAATTCAAGAAAGGAAACGTCGTCCGAGACTGCGGAAAACGCGCCCGCCATGCCTTCGGAACGCCCTCCCATTGGAATATTCAATATCGGGAAAGCTGTTAAACCCGCGTTGTCGTCAATTCCGTAAATATTATTTAAATAATCCGACACATTGCCATAAGTATCCTGACTTTCGTCAGCCCATACGGATAAAAGAGGGGAAAAAAGCATAAAAACGGTTAAAATAACCGTCATTTTATAGTTTGCCATTTCAAATTTCCACGTCGATTTAACAGCTTATCACAAAACATCTAAAATTAAAAAATTTTTATTTGCTCCATGATAATATAATCGGAATATGGTAAAAAAAACAGTATATTGAAAAGAATTATAAGAAAAAATACGATAATATATAATAGTATATAAATGATAATGGCAAAATCCGTCCATATAACAGTTTTTATTAAAATTTTCTCTATTTTGCTGTTGTTTTCGGCAATAACTCCGATTTTTGGAGGCGGCAGACAGGATGCCGATCTGACAAAAGCGGACGCGCTCATTAAAAATAAAAAATATGATGAAGCCATACCGATATTAACTAATTACGCAAAACGAAACCCGGATAAATTTGATCTTGCCCAGCAAAGACTGCGCAAAATTTACCAATTACGGGATGAATTTAACCGTACCGCCGATGAATTAATTAAAACCCTGTTAAACGAACCTGAAAACGCGGAAAAAATCCTTAATCTTTCAAAACAGCTTAATTCTATTGAAAACGATAACAGTCCACTTCTTGTAAACTTTGTATCCAGAACTCAGGAAATCGCGCAGTTTAACGCTAACAGAAACAGGTTAGCTGACATTTTTAACAGAGGCAGAGAATTGTTAAATAAGGGCGATTGCGCCGGCGCTATTCGCGTTTATGCCGAAGGCATGGACTTTATGCGCGATGATTTTTTTTCTTCAGATTACGGAGAAAACATTGAGAACGAAGTCAAGCGGGAAACTGAAAGAATCAATATAATAATCGCTTCTTTTCAGCAGACAAGTTCTCAGATGGGAACAATTTCCGCGGAACTGGTTCGTGCAATCAACGCGGGAAATTTAGCCGGAACAGGCGAAATCATAAACAGATTGACGCCCGCAATGGACAGATTTATCGCGTTAAAACAGGATCTGTATTCGGCTGATATGATTTTTTCCAGGGTTCTTAACAGAGTAAAGGAAAGAGATCCGGATATAGGCGATCAAAACCATGTTTCATTCATAAGAACAAGCATTAACGGACGGGGGGAAGATAACATACAAGAAGGAATGTTAGGCGCTTTTGACATTTACTGGAAAAATACAATAGGATTTGTTATTAACGCCATTACGCAAAATCTTCAAAAAATGAATTCAGCGTCGCTTGCCGCGTTTAACGGCAAAGATTACGCAGCCGCCGTTTCCTCCGTTAACAGAAGCATCGATTTTGTAAATCTTTCCCCGCAGTTTTTTGACAAGCACAGACAGTTTTTTTCAGGCGGAAGACCGCAAGCCTTAACTCTTTACGGGAGTAATATTCTGCGCGAGGATATTCCGCTGTATCTGGAAATAAGGGCGTTAAACGAAGCCAATAACATTCTTGTACAGGCGGCAAATACCGGTATGCGCCTGAATATTGACAAAACGTCGCTGTCCCGCTGGCGCGATGGCTCGCTTAACGCGGCTCAGGCGTTAAACAGCGAACAGCAGACGAGGAATACAATTACCGGAACACAGACCGCTTTAAACAATATCATAACAAACGCAAATCGAATAAACACGGAAATAAATTCCTACCACAAAACCGAATACATAACAAACGCATTAGCCGCCGCAGACACTCTTTATTCCCAGTTACTTACAGAAGAACGGCAATCAGCTCAAAGGTATTACAGCATAGCGTACGGCAATCTTCAGAATAATATTACCACCAGAAAAGAATCATTGGAAAAAAGCAAAAAATTCCTTGACGGCGAAACCCGTACAAGCAACGGCGTTGTTACCGTTTTACGTTATCCCGCCGAAGCGCTTACGGAACTTAACGCTATGCTCTCCGCGTTATCTGTAGATTTACAAAACGGAAATAACATTATAGCGCAATTTAAAAATGAGCCGCAAACGGTTTCCGCCGATCCGGAAATTTCAAGTACAAGCGCAAAATGTCAGGAAGCCGTAAATGAGTTAACCGCTATCCGCGCGCAAGCTCTTCCGGTAGCGGACACTGCCCGAAACCGCTCAACTCAGGCTGAAGCGTTCAGGCAGGAGGGAGAGCGGCTGTTCAGGGAAGCGCAGACCGCTTTTCAAAGGCAAAACTACGATACCGCGCGAGAGCGAATTCAAAGGGCTTCCGACAGATTCAGCGATTCGCTTGAAATACAGGAATCGGCGTCTCTGCGGCAAATGCGGGATACCCAGCTTGTCAATCTTGGTCATCAAATTGCGGCTTCTGAAAACGAGGCGATTATCGCGGAAGTGCGTAATATGTTAAACAACGCGCGCACATTGTACTTTAACGGTAATTTCCAGCAGGCGGAAGATACGCTGACAAGGGCAAGAAACCGCTGGCGCACAACAAACCCCGACGACAACGAAGAAATAATTTATTGGCTGAGTTTAATCCGCACCGCGATGTCGGCAAGCTCCGCGCGCGTAATTCCGCCGACCGCTCCTCTTTACGCGGAAATGAGCCAGCTTTTAAGTCAGGCGCAAAAGAAATTTGACGAAGGCGCGCGATATATCAATCAAGGTCAGCGCGCGGCAGGAATAGCGAAATTTGACGAAGCGCGCCAACTGACAAGACAAGTCAGGCTGATATTTCCGGTTAATCAGGAAGCTGGTATCTTAGAGCTTAGGATAGAACAATTTATGGATCCGGCGGCATTTAACGCTTCGTTTGAACAACGCTTAAGAACCGCCGTCGCCGGAACAAAACAGCGTTCCATTGAGGCGTTTGCGGATCTTCAGAATCTGGCTGAAATAAATCCCAGATACCAAAATATAAAAGCTATTGTAACTCAGGCGGAGATAGACATGGGATACCGTCCTCAGCCGCCGAATCCCGCAAATATTGCGCGTTCAAGAGACCTGACAGCCTCAGCCAGACGCATTTTAGAAAATAACACTACGGCGCAATACGAAGTCGCCCTCGCGCAGTTAAACGAAGCAATTACATTGAATCCCAACAATACGGAAGCGCCGCAGGTAAGAGACAGACTGCTAAGCAGAATGAGCGTTCCGGGAAGCATTGTTCTTTCAAGCGAAGACGAAGCCGATTATCAACGCGCGTTACGTGAATTAAACGCGGGCAACAATCTTGCGGCACTTTCGCTTGTTGAGCGTCTTATGCAAAATCCCAGAAACCGCAATATAACAAAACTGGTAGAATTACAACGAAGGATACAATCGGTATTATGACGCGCTTAAACAAATTATTATTTTTTGTATTCTTTGTTTCTCTTACTGTATTTTCCGCCGCCGCTCAGGAACTTTATTGGGAACAAGCGGAAGCTTTTACCCCAAGAGCGGGAAATTTTCCCGTAAACGCGTACTCAAATGATTTTTCTGTAATCGCATGGCAGGAAGTTACCCCTAACAGAGACGCAAGTATTACTTCGGGCGGTTTTATTAACATTTTTTTAGCGGTTAAAGAAGCAGGGAAAGACTGGGAACAAAGAGGATCGGTCGGGGGACCCTACGTTTTTTTAGGCACGGAACCGTCAATTTTAAGCATGGTAATTGACAACAAAGAAAAAATTTTAATTGCCGCGGCTTCCGGTAACGCTCAGGCGGAGATACTTATTTCCGAGAATAGGGGACGGAGTTTTTCAAAACATGCCGTAAACTTAGGTTTTGAAAACTCAGTAGCTCCGCGCCTTTTTGTCCGGGCGGACGGAGGGTATCTTCTTTTTATTACAAGGGGACAGGCGCAATCCGTTTCTATTCTTTATTCACGTTCAGATAACGGAATTAACTGGACGCCTTTTGGATTCTTTACGCAGGAAAACGCGCTATCCCTTAACTTTCTTCCGGCGCACGTAAGTCTGGATCGCAAAGATATTGTGTTTTTTCAATCTCTTGCCATTGGAGCGGAATCATCGTCAACATATCAGCTTTACTGCAAAACCAGCGAAGACGGAGGCAGAACATGGTCAGACTCAAAGCGTTTTACGACATTCAGCGATCCTGTAGTACAGAATCAAACCAACCCTGACAATTTTGACAATCAAAGACCGCATCTTACAAAATACAAAGACAATCTGTTACTGGTTTGGGAACGGCGGCAATCCAACAGAACGCCTCAAATATACAGCGCGGTAATTAATTCAAGTCTAAATATCACAGGCAGAGTTGAACGCGTAAACAGCTCGGAAGCGTACTGCAATAATCCAATCGGTTTTATTTACAATAACGTTCCCAATGTAGTCTGGTTTGATAATCGAAGCGGAAACAACAGAATAATTTTAGCCCAACGCGGAGATTTTGACTGGAAGAATCATTTAATTTCAGGCGTTTCAGCGGAGGCTTCTTTCGCGAGACCCGTCGTATCCAAAGACGGCGTTTTTATTTTTTGGCAGACAACAGTGAGGGACACAGGACGCATCTACATGCTTGCGCCGGATCATTCAGTCGCAAGTCCGATTATAACTGCGGTTAATTTTACGCCGTCAAGAGTAAGCCGCTCCGAAAAAGCCCGCGTCGCGTGGAATATTCCGTCGGACACTTCCGGCATTCTTGGATTTTCATGGAGTTGGAGTCAGGATCCAAACGCCGCGCCGCCTGAACAGGTAATGATTTACAATACCGGCAGCGCGTCAAATTTAAATTTGGAAAATAACGCGGCAAGCGACGGCGCATGGTACTTTAGCGTCCGCGCTCATGATTACGCAGGCAACTGGTCGCAGCCGGCAAAGATCGTTTATAACAGAAAAAACACGCCGCCGCCTCAGGTAAAAATAATTGACCCGCAGTTAGACGAAAACGGTTTCCTGCTATCCAATGATTTCAGTATGTTTTGGGAACCTTCATCTGACCCGTTTATCGCGGGCTATACATGGAACCTTCAATATTTAGGCGCAAATCAGGCAGCCGCGATAAATCCGCCGCCGTCCGGGATAATGGGAACAAATACTTTGGTAAAATATTCAAATCAGGAAGACGGTATATGGGCGTTTTCGGTATCGGCGATTGATCAGGCGGGCAACATAGGACAGCCGTCCAATATAATTTTTAAAACCGATAAATTTATTCCCTTTACAAGCGTAAGCTATATTGACGCTCAGCAGGATCAACAGGGAATACTTTCAATCAGAATAATAGGAAGAGGATTTACAGCTAACGGACAGATAACATCAATAGTTTTGGAACGGGAAGGACGTCCCGATTTACCCGCTGACAGTTTTAACATAATATCTGATAAAGAAATAGGCGGACTTGTTTTTGAAAACATGGACGAAGGCAGGTATCGGTTAAAATTAAAACACTCTGCAAGAGGCTGGTACACAGCGGATTCTTTTATTCCGGTCGCCAGAACAGGGACGGTTAAATTCGGCGATTATTCCAAAGAATGGAAACCTTCATGGAAAATACAACAGAAAGGATTGATAACATTTAATCCGGTTACAGCGCTTGCGATATTACTGATCGCTCTTTGCGCCGTTGGATTAATTGCCACAATCCGGGGCATAGCCGGAGTTATTTCGGAAAGCGCGGTAATTAAGCAGGAAGCGCTCGCAATCATTACAGGAGATTTTATGCTGGTAGAAAAAAAACAAAAGGCAACACAAATGCTTAAAAGAGGAATCGGACTCAGGTTTAAACTCGCGTCATTTACAATCGGTCTTATTCTCCTTGTTATCATAATGATTTCTACGCCAATGTATATCATTATGACAAAGACACAACAGGAAACACTGCTTAAAAGTTTGTGGGATCGTTCCATCGTTTTGCTTGACGGGCTTGCTTCAAGCGCCAGAACTTATCTGCCAATGGCGATTCAATCTCGCGGCGAGCGCGGCGCGCTTGAGTTAATGTATCTTCCGTCCAACTCCGCGGCGCTTGCCGAAGCGAACTACATAACAATTACAGGTTACGGTCTTAATTCAATACACACAGATCATGTCTGGGCTTCAAACGATCCCGATATTGATTCAAAAATCGACACAACCGAATTACGTCCAGGCGTAACGCGATTAACCGACGTTCTTACTCCTCTTTACGATGATTTAGCCGCAGACCTTAACACCCGCGCGCAGCGGGAAGCGGGAGAACTTTCTAAAAGCATTACGACAATGACGGATCAATTCCTTTCCCTCGCGCTCCGCACAGACACCGCGGGTGAGAGAATGCGCGATGATATTCAGGCGACAATAAACGGGTTAAACTTAAAACTTAACGATATACTTACAAGAATTTCAGGCGAAATAGGCTCATTCCCGAATTTTTCAACTAACAGTATCGATAAATCAAAAGACAGAAAATATATTTTCTATAAGCCGATAATGTACCGGCAAATGGCGGATAACAACTTCTTCCGCGGATTAATCCGCCTTGAAGTCTCTTTAGATTCAATTATTAATGAAATCTACCGCGGACAGATGACTATTCTGTTAACTATCGGAGTCGTCGCGTTTATAGTTTTATTACTCGGTATTGTCGGAGCATTCACATTCTCAAGACTGATTATTAAACCAATTATAAGCCTTGTAAAACATATTGAAATAATCCGCGACACCGAAGACAAGTCAAAATTGATAGGAGTAGATATACAAATTTCCAGCAAAGACGAAATCGCGATTCTTGGAAACACAATCAACGACATGACGCACGGACTTGTAAAAGCGGCGCTTGCCGCGTCCGACCTTTCAATCGGAAAGGAAATACAGAAAAAATTTATTCCGCTGGATGTGGATAGTCAGGGAAACAAACAAAGCAGCGGATTTAACAAAACGCAGAATTTGGATTTCTTTGGTTATTACGAAGGAGCCAAAGGCGTATCGGGAGACTATTTTGATTACAAAGATTTAGACGGTCGTTACTACGCTATTATCAAATGCGACGTAGCCGGAAAAGGAATCCCGGCGGCGCTTATCATGATTCAGGTAGCGACCATGTTCCTTAACTATTTTAAACAGTGGAAACCTAATGAAAAGGGAATGCACATAGAAGAAGTTGTGTATCAGATCAACGACTTTATAGAAGCGCTTGCGTTTAAGGGACGTTTTGCCGCTTTCTCTCTCTGCTTGTTCGACTCGGCAACAGGAACAGCCCGTTTCTGCAACGCGGGAGATAATATCGTCCATCTTTACAGCGCGAAGGAAAGCAAAATGAAAATCTTAACCCTCCCGCAATCCCCCGCGACAGGCGTATTACCCAATTTTATGATTGAATCCACAGGCGGTTACAAAGTTCAAACCCTCAAAGTGGAAAAAGGCGACATACTGCTGCTCTACACTGACGGTATTGAGGAAGCAAAAAGAAAATTCAGAAACCGGGAATTTAAGGAAATACCCTGCGAAGAAGGAACGGTCGGCTCTCAGCATGAAAACCATCTTTGCGGACAGGGCGACGAGGAAATGTCCCCGGAGCGCGTAGAAGCGATTATCAACGCGGTAATGGCGCGCGAAGTCTATACCTTAAAAAAATACCACAATCCGGAAGACACAGGCGATTTACAGTTCGATTTTTCAACCTGCGAGGGGCAGGTAGAAGAAATAATTATGGCGATGGTTTCAGTAGAAAAAATGTTCAGATGTTACAAACCTGCCGACGCGGGGGAAGATTCCCGCGTATTGGTGGATAAAAAAGTGGACGATTTTCTTAAGCGCCATTTTGTACAATATAGGCGTTATTGCGCGCATACGCGGGAACACCCTGAAAATCCTGCGTATATGTATTATACTCATATTAAGGAAGATGAGCAGTACGATGACTTGACGATACTGGGGATCAAACGAAAACGAGGAGACGAAAATGACATTTAGCGAAAGAATGAAAGACCTGCTGGAACAGGGCTGGAGCGCGTCAAAAGAATTTGCCATCAAAGCCGGCGCAAAAGCGCAGGATTTGGGCGAGAGGGGTTTATTGATGTGGGACATCAAACAGCTTGAAAATCAGGCTCAAAAACTGCTGACCCGTATGGGAAACGAAGCTTACATCGCTTTTACAGACCGGGATCAAACGACAATTGAGCGCGAAGCTGTAGAGTTCAAAACCATTCTGGATGAACTTGCCTCTATTAGAGAGCAAATTGAAAAGAAGGAATACGAGTTAAAAAACCGTCCTTCCGTATAATTTCGTGTTGGCGTTTTTACCACCCGAACGCCTGCAAGCGGTCGGGTCAGGTAAACAATACTCCCCGTTTTGCCGATAATTAAATGGGGGTGTACCATTAAAAAACTACCAATTTTTATCATTGCGTTGTTTATGACAATGACACTGTATGCGCAGCCGCAGGCAAAGGCGCAAGAAGAAGTTACCGTAAAATTCCACAATTTCGCGTGGGGCACGAGCATCGTAGCTTTTAAAGCCAAGATGGGTAATCCTGTTCATGTTGAATCCATGAATGGATTTCAATCGTTGATTTACGATAATATAACCATAGCGGGTTATAAGGCGTATATGGTTGCGTACTTTTCCAAAAAAGGACTGGAAGGCGGAGCCTACTATTTTGAAACGGAAAATCTTGAAGAATTACAGAAGTGTTATACCGCGATTCAGGATGATCTTGTAACAAAGTACGGCGCTACTCCTCCTGCTCCCGCCGGACGTTACGAAAAACTGCTCAAAGAAATGAGAGCTTATGAATCCTGTTGGAATTTGCCGAGCGGTTACATCCACTTAAAAGTCAACACACGCAAAAGCGATCCCGTTACTCTTTGGATTTCGTTCCCGACTCTTACAAAAATCTTAGACGGCGCTTCATCGTAAACGAATCTATTCTATCGTTCCGCCGCCGACTACAATATCTCCGTCATACATAACAACCGCTTGCCCCGGCGTAATTGCGCGCTGGGGCAAGTCAAATTCAATGTGCAGGCTGTTCTCCCCTGTTTGTTCCGCCGTCGCGCTTTGTTCAGCCTGCAAGTAGCGTGTTTTTACCGTTACGCGCATAGGTTTTTTTAAGTCCTCGCAAGCGATAAGATTGATGTCTTTCGCGGAGAGCGATTTGCGAAAAAGAGCGTCGTCCGTCCCCAGCGTTACCGTATTGTCCGCTATTGACTTGCTCGCCACATAAATAGGAACATTGGCGGCGACGCCGAGTCCGCGCCTCTGCCCGATAGTGTAGCGGATAAGTCCCTTGTGCACGCCGATTTTTTTCCCTTCCATGTCGATAATGTCTCCCGGCGGATAAGTTTTACCCGTGTAGTTTTCGATAAAATTTCCGTAATCGCCGTCGGGCACAAAGCAGATGTCTTGGCTCTCGTCTTTTGCCGCGTTTACAAATTTTTTATCTTCGGCGATTTTACGCACTTCATTTTTGGAAAGTCCGCCGAGAGGGAAACGGGAACATTGCAGTTGTTTCTGGGTAAGGCAGTAAAGCACATAACTTTGATCTTTTTTTTCATCTAACGCTTTTAAAAGCAAATATCTGCCGTTTACATCTTTCGCCACTCGCGCGTAATGCCCTGTAACAAGATAGTCAAAATCAAGCTGACGGGCGCGAAGAAGGAGCAGATTAAATTTTATATGGCGGTTACATTCTATGCAGGGATTGGGCGTCGCGCCCTGTTCGTAGGTTTCTATGAAATGACGGATAACCTGTTTGTCAAATTCTTCGGTAAAATTAAGAACATAGTGATCCATGCCGAGGTTGAAAGCTACGTTCTTTGCGTCGTTTACATCTGCAAGCGAACAGCATCGGCTTTCTCCCTTGTAAAGTTTGAGCGTTATGCCGACACATTGATAGCCTTGCTCAAGCATGAGGGCGGCGGCGACAGAACTGTCAACGCCGCCCGACATGGCGATTATCGCTTTTTCGCTCATTGGGGCATTAAGCCGATTTAATAATTTGAAGCTTTAATCTGGAAATACGCTTTGGGGTGTTTGCACACAGGGCATAATTCCGGAGCTTTTTTGCCAACGATAATGTGTCCGCAGTTGGAACACTGCCAAACCTGATCGCCGTCTCGTGAAAACACTAAACCGCCCTCGACATTGGCGAGCAATTTGCGGTAACGCTCCTCATGCTCTTTCTCGATTTTTCCGACCATTTCGAATAACGCGGCAATATCGGTAAAGCCTTCTTCTTTGGCGGTTTTGGCGAAACCCGCGTACATATCCGTCCACTCAAAATTTTCGCCGGCAGCGGCGGCTTTTAAATTGTCGGTTGTAGGCGGAACACCGTCGTTATGTAAAAGTTTAAACCATATTTTTGCATGTTCTTTCTCGTTAAGAGCGGTCTCGCGGAATATCGCGCCGATTTGCTGATACCCTTCTTTCTCCGCCTTTGACGCAAAATACTGATACTTGACATGCGCCTGCGACTCTCCCGCAAACGCCGCCTCTAAATTTTTTTCTGTTTTTGAACCTTTTAATTCAGCCATTTTTTTCTCCTTAGGTTGAGTATATGTGAAAATGTCAATGTAAACAAGACAAAATTTATTGTAACTTTTTTATGAATAAACTTGCGGCTGAAATTCCAAAAAAAACTACCACAGTTACAATCGCTCCGGCAATTACTACGCCTAAAATTACAGCCGCCATTGTGCGTTTTTTGCTGACGCCGAGTATCCACGCGCCGAGCGTTCCCGTCCACGCGCCTGTTATGGGAAGCGGAACCGCTACAAAAAGAGCGATACCAATCCAGCCCCATTTTTCTAAACTCACCGAAAGTTTATTACGCGCCTTTTCCACAATATGGTTAAAAAAATTTTTATACCAGCGAAAACCTTTGTCTTCGCTTTCACCGTACAATAACTTGTGTACGGTAGCAAGAAATATCCAGCAGACAGGCGCGACAAGGGCGTTCAATACCACACAAAACAGATAAGCCCAATACCAGGGGATACCGTTCGCCATCGCAAAAGGTATTGCGCCGCGCAATTCTGAAATAGGCATAAAAGATAACAACGCGGTAATTGATAATATTGCCGCAAGATTCATAACTATTCCCATAACGGCGTGAGATATACCCCCTCCGCCGTCAATTCATCAATTTTTTTAATAGCCGCTTCTCTGTCTTCCTTGTATGTCACGCCGAACCAGTTTGAATCAGCGGATAGAACTTTTACTTTGGCGCTTCCGTTTTTAATAAAAAGATCCACCGCTTTTGGAATAAAACATTCGCTTTTAATTTGTCCTTTAACGTCCGCCGCGAAAGTTTTAAGAAAATCATCAAAGTATTTTTTGAATTCCGGCAGCAGAGACGGCGGAAAGCCCCAAAAATTCATTGATACGGGAGTATCCGGCGCAAGATTGCGGATTGCGCCGTCAGGCGCGGTGTTAAAAATGCGTCCGTCTTTTTTTTCGATAGCCGTAAGTTCTTCCACGCTGGCAAGGCAGCCGTTTTCAATTCCGCAAACGCCGCGCGACACAGTTCCCTGCGGGCTGAGAGTTTTCTCAAGTTGGTACGGCACTATAGAAGAAGCGTTTGCGTCCGCGCCGCGAAGATGTTTTCCCATAACTGCAAACGCTTCCCTGCCGTAAAAATCATCGGCGTTTATCACAGTAAAAGGCGCGTCAATTTTATCCGCCGCGCAGATTAAGGCGTGTCCTGTTCCCCAGGGCTTAGTCCTTCCCGCTTCCTTAGCGGCGCGGAAAATGTCAGGCGGTATCAAAGTGTCGTAGTCCTGAAAAGCAAGCTCGCAATTTACCTTTGACCCCAGCCGCGCCAATACCAAATCGCGGAAATCTTTTTCTATATCATGCCGAATAATAAAAACAATTTTTTCAAACCCCGATTTAACCGCGTCATATACAGAATAATCGAGTAAAACTTCGCCGTTTCTCCCGATTTTATCCATCTGTTTAAGTCCGCCGTAACGGCTGCCCATACCGGCTGCAAGCACAACTAAAATTGGTCCTTTCATATTTACCCCCTTACATAAGTAATAACAGAAAAATTTTTATAATCGGCAGTCTCTTTCTTTACCCAGCTATTATCAATCTCCGGAAAATATGTATCGCCGTCGTACTGCCCCGGAATCAATGTAAGATCTATTTTATTCGCCAACGGCATAGCCAGTTTATAAATTGACTCTCCTCCGCAGATAAAAACTTTTTCATAGTCCTCGCAGTATTCAACCGCCGAATCAAGCGAAGAAAAAACTTTTACATCCTGAGCATCGGGGAAGTCGTTAGCTGTCAATGTTTTTGAAACAACAATATTAAGACGTCCCGGAAGCGGCTTTTTAGGAAGAGACACCCATGTTTTTCTGCCCATGATGCAAGGAAAATCCATTGTCATTTCTTTAAAATGCGCAAGATTCCCCTTAATCATCCACGGCATAGCATTGTCTTTCCCAATAACCCTGTTCTCAGCCATCGCAGCAATAATAATTATCTCTTTTGGTAAAATTTTTCCCATACAATCACACCGCTATATCAAACTTAATCGCCGGATGCGGATCATACCCCTCTATAACCGTATTCCCGTAATGCCAATCAAAAATCGACGTAAACTTTTCCGTTTTTATTAGCGGCAATGTCCTTGGATCGCGCTCTATCTGCATACGGATACCCTCGACATGGTTAACATAAATATGCGTATCCCCCAAAAAACCGATTAACTTGCCCTCGCCAAGACCCGCTTCTTTCGCAAGCAGGTGCAGAAGACACCCGTAACTTGCGATATTAAACGGCAGTCCCAGAGCGACATCGACAGAACGCTGATTCCAGAGAAGGTTCACTTTGCCGTCAATTACCGTTACCTGAAACGCGTAATGGCATGGAGGAAGCGCCATGCGCGGAAGATCGATTGGGTTCCACGCGCTTACAATCATGCGTCTGTTATCGGCATCGGTTTTAAGAGTTTGTACCAGCCTGTGCAGTTGATCGATACCCTGCCTCTGAGCGGGAGCGTCGTGAGCCGTATATTCTGCGCCGAAATTGCGCCACTGCCAGCCGTAAATGGGACCAAGCTCGCGCTCGTTCATCATCTTTGCCTTTGTCTCGTCGTCGTTAGCGTAAGGGACAGCGTCACAACTGCACCACTCGTCCCAGATATGGTTGTTTTGCTCTTTTAGCCATTCTTTGTCGGTAATGCCGCGAATGAAGAATTCCAGTTCAGACGCTACAAGACGGAATGGCACTTTTTTTGTTGTCAGTAAGGGGAAACCGTCAGCCATATCATGTTCAAACATGGCTCCGGCGATAGTCAGGGCGTCAACCCCGGTACGGTTAGGTTTACGAAAACCATGCTTGAGTATTTTTTGAATTATATCAATATATGCTTTCATTTTTCGCTTTTTCTATTGTACATTGAAGATTTGTTACGGGCAAGCGTTAATAAGGAATATTTTTATCTTTGTGTCCTTATCCTTCTCCGTGTCCTTTGTGAGAAATCTTTACAATAAATTAATAAGACGCTATCCTGTAACTATGGACAAAAAACAACTTGCGTGGACGGAAGAAGAACGCAAACAGATATTAAATTGTAATGTATTCTCAGTTTGGGAAGTTCTTTGCAAAGCGCCATCTCAGGATAAGAATGAGACTCATATTTTTTCGATTATTAATACAAAAGACTGGGCTATTGTTGTCCCTGTTATCGAAAGCGAACATGGAAAACAGTTTGTTATGGTGCGGCAGTGGCGGCATGGTTCTAAAAGTTTAAGCCTTGAATTTCCCGGCGGCGTTTTTGAGGAGGGGGAAAACCCGAAAGAGGCGGCAATCAGGGAATTGCGCGAGGAGACGGGATACATTCCGCAGAAGATTGAAAAAATCGGGGAATTCAGTCCTAATCCGGCGATAATGTCCAACAGAGTGCATTTTTTTCTTGCGGAAGAACTGACAAACTGCGGCAAGCAATCTCTTGATGAAGACGAATATGTCGAAGTTGTTTTAGTCAACGCCGATGAAGTAATTCAAGGCATGGGAAAAGAGCCGTACATTCACGCGCTGATGGGGTCTGCGTTGGCGTTGTATAACAAAAAATGTTAAAAAAAAGAGGTTTACCCTTAGGCAAACCTCTTGTCTATAATGACGTTTTAATGTCGGATACTATCTGTTGGGTGTCCACATTCCCTGGCGGGTCTCGCCTTGAATGCTGGGAATATCCAAAACCATGCCGGGTTCAATTAAATCGGGGTTTGATGGTTCGGGCATTTTATCTTTATTGGCATCATAAAGTATTTTCCATTTCCAGGGGTCGCCGTAAACCCACGGATAACCCGCGATGTTCCACAGACAATCTCTTTCTACTCTCCATGTTCTTACAGTGTACTGTTTTGCCAGCGGACCGGAGGGTGTAGCCACGGCAGGTCTTTTGCCGGATTCAAAAGCGGCAAAAATTTCGATTGATTTAATCGCCGCGCCGATCGCTTCGTTCCAATTTTCGTTAGCATGAGCGCCTACCGCGTTTTCATACTGTGTTTTTCCTTCGTTGTAATTGTTCGGGAACTTTGTCGCGATGCTGTTTTTGTCAGCCCATTCCAGCAGGCGCTTTGCTTCGGCGATAAGTTGAACAGAAACATATTCGTCGGAAAGTTCGGCATAACGAACCGCTTCCTGCGCAAAACCGGCGGAGGCGTCATAATCGCCGTACTCATAAGTTTCCAGAGCAAGCCTGTTTAACTGAAGGCTTCTAAGGTAATACTCATTATTGCTTATACTGCTGGGAATTGCCGATTCCTCATCTTCGCCCGGAACAGTTACACCGTAATATGCAACCGGTTTGTAAACATGAAACCTCATATCCAATCCGGTAGAATCATTCTGCGCAAACACAGATGCCGTAAAGAACAAAGAAATAATTAAACCTAAAAAAACTTTACGGTTCATTTTGAACCTCCTTCAATTAATTTTTCAGCTTCTAAAGCTGATCCACTGCTTTCTTCAATTTTTTCTTCCGCTACCTTTATCGCTTCCTCGGCTCTTATGCGTTTTTCTTCAGTTTCTTTTCTGGACACAGAGAAATTCGCTTCAGCCTCGATAAACGCTAACGCGGCGTCCGGGTAAACTTCAGCCGAATAAGACTCATTCGCTGTTTCAAGCAAAGCGTCTCCTTGGCGGAATGTTTCTTTAGCCGCGATATTTGCTCTGTCAACTACAGCCAACTGTCTTTCCTTTTCAGCGGCTTCCTTACGTTCCGCAGCGTATTTTGTCCACCCGTTTGAAAGTACAAGATTGTAACGAAGCAGAGCTTCTTCCGCGTTAACTACAGCGTTGTCTTTATCACCCGCGTTAAAAGCGTCAATAGCTTTTTGGGCGATTTCATCGGCTTTTACAAAATTATCAGAGTCATATTGTGTAAAACCTCGGTTTATGATTTCCTGCCTTACCAGATATACCTTGGTTCCGGTTAAAAGAATATTATACTCATTTAACGCAACATCCGCGGCTTCTTTTGCTCCGTTAAAATCTCCGGAATCATATTTTGATTTCGCGTTAAGAGCTAAATCATCGGCGTCTTTAAGGTACTTCGGAAACGCATCCGCAAAACCGGAAGCTATTATTTGCTCCCTGATAGCCATTATTTCATCTTCTTTTGCCTGCGCGTAAAGCGGAACCGCTTTCTTATAAAGATCGTTATAAACTCCTGTTAAGGTATTGAATTTGGCGGAATCGTTTGCCGCTGCCGCTTCTCTATATTGAGATTCGGCATTTTCCCATTCGCTGGGGAAGTATTGATTACTGTCAAAATCCAACGCCTGTTTTCTTGCCTGATCCGTCTTGTTTCTTGCCGTAATTGCAGCCGTATCCGTTGTTACCACTTCTTTCGGCGCCGCTTTTGGAGTCGATTTACAAGAAATACAAATTGATGTAACTATTGATAATGCTATAAATAAAAGAAATATCTTCCTTTTCATTAGTCCCTCCTTATCGGGAATGAATTTAAAGTCTGTTGGTACAGTATACACCGGATTATTACCTTTTTCAAGCTGATTTTATCGTTTATTTATGTTAATCTTTCTTCTATAATAATTAATACAAAAAAGGATAATTGTATGGATAATTTCAGTTTTGAGGTAGTAAAGCATTTTGGGGTAATTTCCAAGGAAAAGAGCGGCTGGCAAAAAGAGCTTAATTTGGTGTCCTGGAGCGGCAGGGCGCCGAAACTCGATATAAGGGATTGGGCTCCAGGACGCGAAAAAATGGGCAAAGGCGTTACCCTTACCCCGGAAGAAGCGGCGGAATTGGCAAAATTGCTGGTTTTAGCCCTAGAAAAACAAGAATAGGGCTATTATCTAAATTCCATCCCTAGAAAAACAGGAAAAAGGCTATTGCCGAAATTCCATCTCTCTAAAAACCATAACAAAGCTATTGCCGAAATTCCGTCAATTTGATACTTTATAATTGACCGTTACATTGAACGGTAGGTAAAAATATTTTAATTATACCGAACGGACAAAGTCCGATTTTTCGGTAATAAGGAGATGTATATGGCAAAACAGTTATTGTTTAACGAAGATGCCCGGCGCAAACTGCTTGCCGGGGTAGAGCAGATTTCAAAAGCAGTCAAAGTAACACTCGGTCCCAAGGGGCGTAACGTTCTTCTGGACAAAAAATTCGGCGCGCCCACAGTAACCAAAGACGGCGTTTCCGTGGCGAAAGAGGTAGAGCTTGCCGACCCATACGAAAACATGGGCGCGCAATTACTAAAAGAAGTCGCCACCAAGACAAACGATGTCGCCGGAGACGGAACAACGACAGCGACAGTTCTGGCGTACTCATTGGTAAAAGAGGGGCTTAAATCCGTCGCCGCCGGTATGACTCCAATCGAGCTTAAACGCGGTATCGACAAAGCGGTGGAAATAGCGGTTGAGGAAATCAAGAAAAACTCAAAGGACATTAAGGATAAGGAAGAAATTTCTCACGTTGCTTCTGTTTCCGCTAACAATGACAGCGAAATCGGAAACACAATCGCCGACGCAATGGAAAAAGTTGGTAAAGACGGAGTTATCACCGTTGAAGAGTCCAAAACTATGGATACTTCCATTGAGTTCGTCGAAGGTATGCAGTTTGACCGCGGTTACATTTCCGCTTATTTCGTAACCGACCGCGATACCATGACAAGCGTTTACGAAGATGTCTTCATTCTTATACACGACAAGAAAATTTCCAGCATGAAAGACATGCTCCCCTTGCTTGAAAAAGTCGCCCAGAGCGGCAAGCCCCTGCTCATCATTGCCGAAGACTGCGACGGCGAAGCTCTTTCAACCTTGGTTGTAAACAGCCTGCGCGGAACCCTGCGCACCTGCGCGGTAAAAGCCCCCGGTTTCGGCGACCGCAGAAAAGCCATGCTGGAAGACATTGCCATTCTTACGGGCGGCGAAGTTATTTCCGAAGAAATCGGACTTAAACTTGAGAACACCGATATTTCACAGCTTGGCAAGGCGAAGACCGTAAAAGTTGATAAAGACAACACCACGATTATTAACGGTTCAGGCAAACAGAAAGACATTCAGGACAGAATCGCGCAGATTAAGGCGCAGATTGAAGATACATCGAGCGATTACGACCGCGAAAAATTGCAGGAAAGACTTGCAAAACTCGCAGGCGGCGTTGCGGTAATCAATGTCGGCGCGGCTACAGAAGTTGAGTTAAAAGAAAAGAAACACCGCGTAGAAGACGCTCTTTCGGCGACACGCGCCGCTATCGAAGAAGGCATTGTCCCCGGCGGCGAGATTGCGCTCATTCAAGCGGCTCTCGCATTGGACAAGGCGGACACTGCCGCTCTCACCGACGATGAAAAAGTCGGCTTCAAAATTGTAAAACGCGCTCTTGAAGAGCCGCTTCGCCAAATTGCCGAAAACGCAGGGCTTGACGGCGCGGTTATTTCCGAGAGAGCGAAGAACGAAAAGAAGGGCATAGGTTTTGACGCCGCTAAAATGGAATGGGTTGATATGGTGAAAGCCGGTATCATAGACCCTGCCAAAGTAACACGCTCGGCTCTGCAGAACGCGGCGTCGATTGCGAGTTTGCTCCTCACCACCGAATGTGCCATTACGGATATTCCCGAGAAGAAGGAAGCTCCCGCAATGCCCGGCGGAGGAATGGGCGGCATGGGCGGAATGGATTACTAGGGGAAAATTTTATGAAATAAAAAAGGCTGTTCGATGACGGACAGCCTTTTTTTAGACACTATGCTGTTTTAACTGCAATCACAAAGAAAAACATCGTAATCATCAGCAATCTTACCATATACCTTACATGCGCTATACCCACAACTTTTGTATTGTTTACCATATAATAAGGTAGCTTTACCACTAGAAATACATTCCCCTTCCCCATGACAACTTTTTTCATCTTTTTCATCACATGCCGCCAGTACCAATCCGCCCACCAACAACAGGGCAATCAAACCCAAAGCCAATAATTTGCTTTTCTTCATAGAGACGCTCCTTTTGTAACTCCGCCATCCTCACGCGGAAATCACTTTAGTATTTCGCCCTTAATAGGCTTTTTCCGCAACGCGGAAAATATAAAAAACGGAGTGTTTTGCGACGCAAAAGCCACTTCCGTCTTATACACAAAGAAAATGAGAAAAAATAATAGGGGGAAAAAGAGAAAATATATACTATATTGATAATTAAAACGGCTATTTTTAGAGGTAAATGCTGGGGGGGGGGGGGGGCACATTATGCAGCCCGTTTAAGGGCTGTAGCTGAACAAATCCAAAACGCCCCGGCGCCACATAGAACACCCCAGACGAACCAAATGAGGCGAGCTTTAGCTCACCGTCCGCGCCGCGAGCATAGCAAAGCATATTACAGTTTTTATTTAACTTATTAATCACGATAAAAACCCCTCGCTCTCCAACAGGCATTTTTTGTATTTTATTACTTTCCTCTAGCTTTTGTCAAGGAAAAAACATACAGCCTTTTTTTGACCACGAACACCACGAACTTGTAATCCGACATCTTGTCGATGTTCGTGTTGGTTCGTGTGGTTCGTGGTTATGGGATTTAGACTGCTTCAGGTGATTTCTTTATTGCAATAAGGGTAATCATTATCGCCGAGAATACCAGTAAAACGGCGCTCTCAATGGTAAGCGCGGGGAAAGCGATTCTGTGGCATCTCATAGTCATCGAGCTGCAACCGCCGATAAGGAAATTGGGAATTGCCAGAGCGACAATACTTGAAAAGAATACGCCGATAAGCAAACCAAGATGCGTTTTCTGCTCGGTAAAGACGATCATGCAAGCGCCCAAAGCGACGATTAATAAGCCCATGCCGATCTCGGCTTGTGACGACCAATAGCAGATTGGGAGATCGCTTAACGCAGGACCGCAGCAACTGCTTGTCGCAGGTTCAGCGCAGCAATCTGCGTCCGCACTTGCGGACGACGCGCTTTCGGTTGATGTCATGTTGGGATCGCAGACCTTAAATATAAACTTTGGTCCCAGCGCAATGAGCAGTCCAAGAATTATTACTATAGCGCTGCTGATAATTACTTTTTTCATTGTTACTCCATAATAAAAAAAGCGCCGGACGCGCTTTTATATTGCTCATCCGGCGTTTGATGACTGCCTAGTCGTCTTTGTCAGTGGAGCAAATATCTCCACAAGCAATTATAGCAAGGAACCCACCTGCTCCTTTACAACCAGTACTACAAGCAGCCTTTTCCCGTTTGCAACCTAGATCGCACGACGTAGAGCAGCTTGCCAGCACGAGTCCGCCGGCCAACAACAGGGCTATCAAGCCCAAAACCAACAATTTGCTTTTCTTCATAAAAGCTCCTTCTGTGTATGTCCGCTATCCTCGAGCGGGAATCACTTTAATATTTCGCCATTTATTGGCTTTTTCCGCAACGCGGAAGACTATAAGGAAAATATACCACAAATTAAAAAAAATTACAAGGAAAAACGGCTATAGAATGTGTTGAAAATACAGTATAATCTTTAAAAAGACATGGAAAATTCAAACGAAACCGGCAATAAATCTGACAATTCTCCTCAAACGGCGGCTTCTCTTGTGCGGCATGGATCGGCGCTTTCTTTACTTACATTAATTTCGCGTATCCTCGGACTTCTCAGGGAAATGACAAAAGCGCGGTTCCTAGGCACTACTGCCCTTTCCGACGCTTTTTCCGTAGCGTTTTTACTGCCTAACCTTTTCCGCCGTCTTTTCGCCGAAGGTTCAATTTCCGTCGCTTTTATTCCCACATTTAAGGAGTACATGCTTGAGGGCGACAAGGAAAAAACGCGCGAGTTTTTTTCGTGCGTGTTTACGTTTCTTACATTTATTGTAACGTTGATGGTAATGGCGGGAATACTCGCGGCTCCTATGCTTGTCCGTATTTTTGGAATAGAAGAATTTGACGAGACTGTTTTTTTAACAAGAGTGATGTTCCCGTTTCTCGGCTTCATTTCGCTCGCCGCTTTGTTTCAGGGTGTGTTAAACAGCCTTCACATTTTTACTCCGTCCGGGCTTGCGCCGATTTTATTAAACATTGTTACAATACTTTGCACTTACGCGTTGAGTCCTTTTACAAAAAATCCCGCCCGGGCAATGGCGGTTGGTATTCTAATCGGCGGATTTCTTGAGGCGGCGATTCAGTTTCCGTTTGTTTTAAAAAAAGGGTATAAATTTTTTTTCACCGGAATTAAACGCGCCATTGACAATCCGGGTACGCGGAAAGTACTGAAGTTGATCAGCCCCACAATTATCGGAATGGCGGCGTATCAAATTAACGATTTGGTTTCCACCGCGTTGGGAGGGAGAGCCGGGGAAGGAGTCGTATCGAGCCTGCAATATTCTTTGCGGCTGCAGGAATTATTTTTAGGGGTGTTCGCCGTGTCGATTGGGACGGTGCTTCTTCCAAACCTTACCGAATACGCAAAAACCTCTCAATGGGATATTTACAATAAGCGATTAACTTCCTCAATTAACATAATCGCTTTAATAGCAATACCTGTAACTCTGTTCTCGCTTGTAGAAGGACAGAGTTTAATCCGCCTTCTTTTCCAAAGCCACAGTTTCGACGAAACGTCTGTCGCTCTTACTCTTGCGGCGTTTACCTTCCATATGCCGGGGCTTTTATTCATCGCCCTTAACAGAATCATCGCTCCCGCTTTCTACGCGCAAAGCAATACCGTATCGCCGACTATCGCCGGAATTATATCAATGGTTGTAAACATTATCCTTGCCGCTGTTTTGGCAATACCTTTCCGCGGCGCGGGTATCGCCTTTGCCCTGTCTTTCGCAAGCGCGATTAACACGATTTTACTTGTGATTTTCCTTGGAAAAAATCCCAACATCAAATTAGTCGCTGTAATCGGGTCTGCTCTGCTCTACATTTTAAAAATGCTGATTCTTTCCGCTGTTGCCGCCGTTCCGGTTTATTTCCTCTCCCCTGTGTTACGCGATATTTTTGCAGGACACGGACGTATTATCAGTTACGGCATACCTTTGATATTAAACGCAATGATTTACCTGCTTTTGGGCGTTTTCCTGCTTGCGCTCGTAAAAGATGAAAATCTATCCGGCTTACTCAAAATGATTAGGAAGAAATAATATGCTGACAAATATAAAATACCGCAACCTTCCAACCGTAGTTCTCGCCGGACGCCCCAACGTGGGAAAGTCAACGCTTTTTAACCGTCTGCTTCACAAACGCAGAGCGATTACCGATCCGACACCCGGAGTTACGCGCGATCCCGTAGAAGCGGATTGCCTTATCAATGAAAAACCACTGCGCCTTATCGACACAGGCGGATTTAAACTCGCGGATTGCGATGAGCTTGATAAGCTGGTAGTTGAAAGAACTCTTGAAACAATTAAAAAAGCCGATCTTGTTGTTTTACTGCTCGAAGCCGGAGAGATAACAAGCGAGGACGAAGAGCTTATAAACACTTTACGTCCGTACCGTAAAAAACTTATTGTAACCGTGAACAAGACAGAAGGCGGCAGACATGAAGCCGACGCGTGGAATGTTCTCTCCTTTGGTTTTGAAAAAGTTTTAATGATTTCCGCCGAGCATGGCGACAATATCGGCGAGCTTCAACAGGAAATTATAAAGCGTCTTGATTTTTCCAAAGTGGAAGAAGTGCAGGAAGAAAAAGTTATCCGAATCGCGCTCCTTGGCAAACCCAACACAGGAAAATCCACACTGTCAAACAGATTGACAGGAGCCAACGCTTCTATAGTAAGTGAAATTCCCGGCACGACAAGGGACACTGTTGAGGGGCGTTTTAGTTGGAAATCGCGTAATTTTATAATCATGGACACTGCCGGTATCAGACGTAAGGCAAAAGTCAATGAAAATATCGAATACTATTCCGTTAACCGCGCCATTAAAACAATCAGCGACGCGGATATTGTCGTATTAATGATTGATGCCGCGGAGGGTCTTTCAGATCAAGATAAAAAAATCGCCGCGCTCGCTCATGACAAGGGCAGGGGGATAATTATGGCTCTTAACAAGTGGGATACAATGCCCCAGCAAAAAAATACATTTAAGGATGCGGAAGGAAAAATACACTTTCAATTCGGACAAATGGAATACGCGCCCGTTATCCCCGTAAGCGCAAAAGACGGTTCCGGCGTTGATAAACTGCTGAATACAGTGATAAAAATGTACGGACAACTTAATCTGCAAATAGGAACGTCACAGCTTAATCAAGCTTTGGAAAAGTGGTTACAGGAATATCCGCCGCCGACAGGACCGCGAACTTACTTTAAAATTAAGTACGCCGTGCAAAAATCGGCAAACCCCGTACACTTCATTTTTTTTGTTTCCCGTCTTCATGTTGTAAGCGACTCCTATATTTCGTATTTAAGGAACAAAATACGCAAAGATTTGGGATTTTCTCTTATTCCCGTTTTAATCGACGTAAAAAGTTCCTCAAAGTAGGTTCCCCGTACCATTTTCGCTGATTGACACATTCGCTCTTTAAAGTCAATATTAGTCATGAACCTCGCAAATAAGTTGACATTTATCCGCATCATTCTCGCCCCTGTGTTTTTAATCATTTATCTATTGCCTCGCTTTTTTCCTTCGCTATTTGTGAACGGAGCGGTATGGACAGTGCCAGTACTTTGGGGCATTTCTATCGTTTCTGAAATAACTGATTATTTCGACGGACTAGCCGCCCGCAAACTCAACCTGACAAGCGACTTTGGAAAACTTTTAGACCCTTTCGCCGACACGCTTACGCAAGTTACTTTTTTTCTTTGTTTTATAATTGACGGTACTTTTCCCGGGGGTATTTTTCCCGTAATTTTATTTTTACTGGTTGTTTACCGCGAATTCGCCATAATGTTCCTCCGCAACTTAATGGCGAAAAAAGGTATTGCTATGGGCGCGCGAATGGGAGGGAAAGTGAAAACCGTCGCGTATATCATCTCGGCGGCAATCGCGCTTTTAACCTCAAGTTTGGAACGATTGGAATTATTTAAATCTATCTTGCCGTACATAAAAATCGGCGCACTTATTGCCTTTACTATTTCCGTAATTATCTCGATAGTTTCATTTTTTGATTATTTAATAATTTATAAAAAAACGGCGGATGTAAAAGCGTAATGACTGATACTGCTCTTCTGGAAAAAATCAATTCAAAACGCGCCGCGGAAATTTTCGCGGAGCTTTACGGAGAGCGTGAAGTTGACGCCGCAAAACAACGGTATACATCGCTAATTTCTGGAACTCAAAAAGAAGCGGCGGAGTTTAGCGGCGGACAAGAAAATTTGCGGGTTTTCAGCGCGCCCGGAAGAACGGAACTCGCCGGTAACCACACAGATCACAACCGAGGCAAAGTGCTGGCGGCGTCCATTCAACTGGACAATGTTGCCATTGTGCAAAAGCGCGATGACAATACCGTATTTTTCCGCTCAACAGGTTTCCCTGATGAAAAAGTTAAATTGACAGATAAAAACGGCGCTCCTGATTTACAGCCGAAGCCCGAAGAAAAGGAAACAACATCCGCGCTCATCAGGGGAATAGCCGCTGAATTATCTAAGCGCGGCTGCAATGTCGGCGGATTTTCAGCTAACGCCGCTTCTAACGTGTTTGCCGGTTCGGGACTATCGTCATCTGCGGCGCTTGAAACTCTTATATGCCGTATTTTCGACTCTCTCTACGGCGAGGGAAAACGCGGCTCGCTGGAAATAGCGCAGATTGGTCAAATAGCGGAAAACATTCATTTTGGAAAACCCTGCGGATTAATGGATCAGGCGGCATGCGCCTATGGCGGCGCGGTAGCGATTGATTTCGCTGATTCTTCGCGCCCCGCAGTAAAACAAATTAATTTTGATCCCGCCGCCGCCGGATACGCTCTTTGCGTAGTGAACACAGGCGGCAGTCACGCCGATCTTACCGCCGATTACGCTTCCATTCCGGCGGAAATGAAATCCGTCGCGGCATTTTACGGCAAGACTGTACTTGGAGAGTTGGAAAAAGAAACCGTTCTTTCCCGCGCCGCCGAAGCGCGAAAGTCATTGGGAGACAGGTCATTCCTACGCGCCATTCACTTTTTTAACGAAAACGAAAGAGTAGACGCAATGACTACAATTTTACTGGAAATGGAAAAAGCCGCGACAGCCTCCGAAAAACAGCGGGTATTAAGCTGTTATTTAGATTTGGTCAACGAATCGGGCGATTCCTCATGGGAACTTTTACAAAACGTATTTTCCCCTGCCCGCCCCGAAGCTCAAGGCATCGCCGCTGCTCTCGCGCTGACAAAAGATTTTTTCCGCAAGGAAAAACTGCGCGGCGTATGCAGAGTCCACGGTGGCGGTTTTGCCGGAACCATTCAAGCTTATCTCCCCGCAGACGCAATAAACGCCTACCGCGCGCACATCGAAGCGGTCTTCGGCGCAGGCTCGCTGACAGTATTGCGGATAAGAATAAAAGGCGCGGTGGAGTTGGAGTTTTAAGTACGGACAAGCTGCGTTGTTGAATATGTAGGGAATAAATTGATATAATAGAAAAAGATTAGCCAGGATGGCTCAGTTGGCAGAGCGGCGCACTCGTAATGCGCAGGTCCCGGGTTCGATTCCCGGTTCTGGCTTGTTTATCCATTTCTAACAAAAACATGGTTTCTATGCTAATCCAAAAAGGGTAAATGAAATCTATCCAAATAAAACGGAAAAGCGTTTTTTGATAATCGCTATTATTTTTTTATAGATTGGTATATCCGGCGTAGGCATATTTTTACGAAGTTTTTCAGCGGCAGGAACAAGACCTGCAAATATATCTTTTATGGTTTTCATCATATTAGTGGCATTTTGTTCCAGATTTTCAAACAACGCGATAAAATCTTTATGGGTTAGAGAACTATATTTTCCCTTGCCGTTTATAAGCATAGCCATTTCATGGTCGATGGTTTTTTCAGGGTAAACTTCGGTTGACAGTAAATCATAAAATGGAGCAAGTTTAATGCTTGAACTTGTGTGAAGCAAAGATAAATTTTTTGCATGGGCATCCGTATTGCCGATTAAATAATTGAAAATTATCCATTCCGTAAACCGAATAATATCCGAAAGGCGATTTTCAGAAAATTCATTAATAATCCTGTAACAGTCTTTTAATTTTGCGCCGCCGCCTGCCTGATATTTTTTATTGGAAACAATACCAAGCGCCTGACAAAAATCTTCCTGATGTATACGCTGAACTGTTTTATTGTTAAGGTATCTGTCATATCTTGTAATTTCAAGATACGGATGCCCTTCGGCTTCCAATAGTTCAATTTCAGGAACGTTAGATAAAATAGTTTTTGCAAGTTTCATGCAAAATAATTCGTTTTCCAATAAATCAGGAAATCTTTTATTGGTTATTTTAATTATATGGGTTGTAGGATTTACATCGCTTGAACGATAATATTTTCCGCCTAATTTATATACCGCAAACTTTGACTGAGCCCCCGCCAATGAAAGACGAGGCGGCTTTTCAATGCTTGTAAGCAAAGGGTCTTGCGGCAATCTGTCGATTATTTGCGCAATTTTTTTGTAAGATATTTCGCTTATGTTTTCGCCGCTATTATCAGGAGTTGTTTCATATAAAGCCACAGCGCCGGCGCAATCTCCGCCGAACCTGTTAAGAATGGAAAAAACATTATTGCCGGAAATATGGTCTTTTGTGAGTATTTCAAAAATATCGCCTTCAGGAGTTAAATTTTCAAAAAACGGATAAGCTGCGGCGTGTGGATAAATTTCCGATCTTACAGGCAAACGGACAGATAAAGGAGAGGCGTTATCATCATATTGAAACGTTAGCTGCAATAAATCATCTTCAAATAATTCGCCTGTCTTTTCTCCGCAAAGATATACATTAAGCTTTCTGCTCATTTGCCGTCCTCATTAATATTGAGCGCTTCTATTTTTATGCCAAGAATATCAGCGACACGTAAAGCTTTGTTAAGCTGTATCGTAGGTTTCCCGTTTTCAAGGTCGCCTATAAAACGCACCCCGGTGTTTGCCGTTGCCGCCAACTGTATTTGCGTAGCTCCCTGCCGTTTACGGTATGCCCGAACAGCCGCTCCGAAAGACTTGGAATCTTTTATTTTCATAATTTACTCCATATTACCTATCGGTAAGAATAACGCATTTTTTATGGAAAATCAAGTAAATCTTACTTATCGGTAATATTTTGGTGGTTTTATGGGGGTTTGTATAAAATATTACCGAACGGGAATATTTTATTAAAAGAATAATCTCCGAAGTTTTTAAGGACAATATGCAGAACATTAATCACCTTTCCTGTTCCGGCTGAAAAGGCTATAATTCGGTAAAGGAATAAATTATGGGGATTGAAGAAGGTCTATCAAACATCAAGACAAATAATAAAAAAGGAGAAGCAAAAACCTTGTTTCAAAGTCTTATTCAACAAAATGCTTATGTTGGGGAGCTTTTTTCTATCAATTATGAAACTGCTCGTATTCTCATCAATGATTATTATAGAAATAAAGTTGGGGGTATACCAAGTCTTAGTTTTTTAATTGCTACAAGAATAGATCCAACCAAGTTGGATAATATTGATTTTAAGCAAGAAGACGCTTCTTTTATTCTCTTGCGTGTAATGGACAGTACTTCATTGCCTCAAGATAAGGAAGCAGAAAGAATTCGTGTTGAGACTTCTCAGCGGGTAAGTGGAGAAATTTCTCAACATTGGGATAGTGATGAAGCTATGGACACAAAAACCAGAAATCATTTGAATTTTGCTGGTGTTGAATGTAGGATTATCGGTACTTTCTTCCTTGAAGAAAATACTGTTACACCTGATGCTCCCTTAACTCTTACCTTTGGCAGTGATATATCTAACTACTATCCTAATCGTGGATTAAAAGTTTATAAACCAAATGCAGAAGCCCTTGAGATGATTGTAAATTATTGTCCTCCTGCAAATATTGCAGACCAAAGAGAAAGATACCATACCGAATCATGGGTAAAACTGGGTTTTGTCCGTTATGCATCTACTAATAGAAACTATCAGAATATCAATAATGTGAAAGTTTCTATTTCCCCACTAGACCTTTTAAGCCAAAAAACAGCTTTATTTGGGATGACTCGTACTGGAAAATCAAACACAACAAAGATTATCGCTAAGTCTGTATTTGAACTGAGAATACCTAAAAATCAAGATGATTCTTCTATGCGGATTGGACAAATAATATTTGATCCAAATGGTGAATACGCAAACGAAAACACCCAAGATAAAGATGGGAGAGGAAACCCTAGTGCATTGAAAAATGTATGGAGAAAAAATCATTCTCTGGAAACAAAGTACGATGAGTTTAAATCGTTATATCTGAAAGAAAGAGACGAACAAAAGAAAAGAGCATATTGGAATGAAATGAAATCATTGGTTGAAACAGAAATTGTAACATATGGTATTTTACCACATCCGACAGATCCATTCAGAAGATTGATGAAGTTAAACTTTTTTGAAGATGCAAATCTACAAATAGGTAAAGAGATTATTGATTTCAAAATAGCAGAACAATCAGCGCAATACTTAAAAAATTTTAGACAAGTTGCTTTTTTACAGCCAGAAGAAAAGCAATTTGAAAAGGAATCAGAATTTAGAGGGCAGTTAACAAGATTTGAAAGAAGAGTATTGATATATAAGGCATTATTGAATAAAGCTGGGTTTACACCTCCACAAAGGACAGTAAGAATTGCAAGAATGTTTAATGAAGAACTAAGAACAGCTATGATCAGTTATTCTGAAAAAAAATATTCCCGTAAACAAGGATTAATTAATGCAGCAGGACAGACATTATCACAGGAAACGGTATCATGGGATAGTCTTGCTCCTGCATTTGAAGGGTTGTTTCATTTTTTATCAACGGCTGAATATAACATTTTTAATCAAAACTATATAAATAATCATCGAGAAGATGATAATGATGATGCAACTGGTGAGAGCTGGGCAGACGCGGATTTAGAGAGTCTACTAGAAATGTTTAATTATTCAAAAGCAATAAATTTATTAGGTGCTGTCAGTATTCAACACACAACAACAATAGGGACAGATTATGCTCAGGATATTTATAATGATCTAGTTGATGGAAAATTAGTCATTGTTGATCAATCCAGCGGCGAACCAGAATTGAATAAATCATCTGCCGAAAGAATAATGTGGTATATTTTTAAGGAGAACCAAAGGATATTCCGTGAAGGGAATCCTATTATTCCAGAAATATTGGTTTACATAGAAGAAGCACATAATATTTTACCTTCTGGTACTGAGCTGGATCTTTCTGATGTTTGGGTAAGAACCGCAAAAGAAGGAGCAAAATACCATATAGGTATGGTGTATGCTACTCAAGAAGTAAGTAGCATTCAGAAAAATATATTAAAGAATACGGCAAATTGGTTTATATCTCATTTGAACAATACTGATGAAACGAAAGAACTTTGTAAATATTATGATTTTATTGACTTTGAACCTTCAATAAGACGCGCCCAAGATAAAGGTTTTTTACGAATAAAAACTTTAAGTAATCCTTTTGTTATTCCTGTACAGGTTGACAAATTTGAGATTTCATGACATTGGAGATTAATTATGGCTTTTGAAGGCGAGTTCGCCAGTTATGAACCATTACGGAGAATATTATCAAGCGAAAAAATACAAGCTCTCATGGAACGTATGCGTGTACAGCCATCTATACCAAGTGCTGAAATAATAGAAAAAGACATTGTCACTATAAATGAGTTACCACAGTCAATAATTAATCAACCTGATTATGTATTGGCAATAGATGGAAGCCATCTTGAAGGTCAACCTGAAAAAGGATATCCTGGTTCCGAATTTGGGATAGTAACAATTGCATCTGTACTTATAGACTTAAAGAAAGTGGCTCAATTCGGAAAAAGTGATTTTATTGATCCAAAAGCATTTAGAGAAACAGAAAAAGCTTCATCTCAAGAAAGTTTGTTTCCCGGCTGCAACATCGTTATAAAGCCGGAAAAAGATGCTAAAAGTTCATTACGCCGAATGATTTACGAAGAAATAAAAACTGTAAAAATACTCGATAATGGAGAAACATTATTAGATACTTATGAATACTTATTAAAGAAGAAACAGGAATTATTTCCTGATTCCCACCCTCCGCGAAACCCAATAGATGATAAATATGAACTTCAATATGGGTATGGAGAGTATCCATGTGATAAACCTAAAGGAACGCTATTTTCAACTGACGCCTTACGGTTACACGAATTAATGAACCCTACCGGAACTAATGGTGAACTTTTTGGACAAATAATGTCTACCCTAGAAAAACTATGGTTTGTAAATATTCTTAGATGGTTTGAATTAACAAATAATTTATCTATACTAAGAAAAATAGTTTTATTCTCTGATGGACCATTAGCGGTATTTAGTACATCTTCATGGTTAACAAAAGTTATAGAATATGAACTACGTCGCATTAATGATTTGCAGAAAAAAATAAATAATCAAGATATGATTATCCTAGGTCTTGAAAAATCGGGGTCATTTTTAAACCATTTTATTGATATTGATACGTCAAAAGAAGGAACAACCGATATTTTCCCTCGTCAATCCGCTTTTTTATTGAATGATGCATATATAAAAAGGAACATAATATATTCTGAAAGTTCAAAACCTTATGGTCTTGATACATACTTTGGACGTAAATTTTTTTACAAGACTGCTTCCGGGCAAAAATTAGTACCGGTAGTTGCATGGTATAATGATTACCAAAAAGATATAACTACTGCAAATCCAGATCAGTTTCCAAGACTAGGTGATGTTCTTCATTTACTTGATCGCCTTGTTTCCAACCGTTATCCAAATTCAATATCACCATTGATCTCCGCCCATGCAGAAGCATCCATACCACTAAATTTAGGGAAACGTCTTTTTGAAGAAATTGCCCGTGAAATTAAGGAAACAAGCGCTATCTCTGGAGCTGCTTTATGAATACAATTAATGATATTCTTCATACTCAATCAACTGCAGAATCTCGCTGGGCACGATTAGGACCATATTATGCCATGTTCCCACTTGAGTTTGCTTTTAAGACTGTCGAGGAATATTCAAAAGAAGGAGATTTTATTATTGATCCTTTTGCGGGAAAATTTTCAAGTATTTTCGCTGGCAGTGTAACAGGGCGAAAAGGCGTAGGAATTGAAATAAATCCTGTTGGATGGTTATATGGTAAGGCAAAGATTAATCCGGCATCTATGGAGAAAATATTAGAAAAATTAAAATTTATATACCAAAAAAGAAATAATTATAAAAAAACCATGGAAAATATGCCTGCATTTTACAGATTTTGCTTTTGTGATGATGTATTAAAATTCTTACTATCTGCCAGAAAAAATTTACAATGGGAAAGATATAAAGTCGATGCAACATTAATGTCAATCATTCTGGTTTACCTTCATGGTAAAATAGGGCAAAGTCTTTCTAATCAAATGAAGATGACTAAAGCTATGGGTATGAATTATTCAATAAATTGGTGGAAAGAAAAAAATATGGAAACCCCTCCTGAAATAAATCCCTACGAATTTCTAAAAAGCAGAATTGAATGGAGATATGAAAAAGGTTTACCGCAAACAGAATCAGAAACAGAGACTATACTTGGCGATAGTACAAAAAAGTTATTAAATATGGCTAAAAAAAATCAAAATAAATTTTCATTACTTTTTACTTCACCGCCTTATTGTTCTGTTACAGATTATTATTCTGATCAATGGCTTAGATATTGGATGCTTGGAGGAGTTGGAAATCCTTTATCTTTAAGGGAAAAACACAAAGACCGTTTCAATAACAAAGTTGAATATTCTAACCTTTTAAACAGCGTTTTTGAAAGTTGCTCGTATTTAATGAAACAAAAATCAACAATTTATGTAAGAACTGACATACGACAATTTACTTTAGAAACAACAATTGATGTGCTAAAACGAAATTTCCCCAATCATAAAATGCATAAAAGGCTGGCAAATGTTGATAAAAGAACTCAAACTGATATTATGGGCAATTCATCATTAAAAAGAGGCGAAATTGATATTATCATGCAAAGGAAGTAACTGTGTCCCTTTTCGTTAATTTCCCTCTTTCTTGACATCCCCTGAATCAGCCGCCAGTCTCTCTCCAAAGTTGCTTTTTGTTTCAGGGTACAGAAATTGTGTTATCTTTTTATCAAAATTAGGATCAACAATATCGGAGTTTCCTGCCATGCTCCCTGCAATCATTCGATAAATTACCTCACTGTTTGCCGTAAGCGCAAGAGCCGCTTCTTTTTTTGCCTTAACCACGCTGTCATTCAGCTTATCGTCGCCTTTAACTTCGATAATCTGGTAAAAACCGTCTTTCATTTCTACCCAAAAATCAGGATAATAGTTTCGATAACGGTCTGTTTCAGGGTCGGTATAACCAATAGAAAATTCTGTTTTATTCTTATCTGTAAACATTCCGGTAAAGTACACATTTTTTACATCTTTACTTAATAAAAACTGTAAAAAACATTCCAATTCTGGCTTTGAATCAAAACAATAATGTGATGCGTGAAAACTTTTGTTCTTATATTCCGAGTATTTATTTTCTTTTATATAAGCAACCAATGTCGGATCAGCATAAAACTCATAGAACTTATTTTCTCCTGTAGGTTCTTTCAACAGAGTAATTTCATGTTCAATTTCTGATGATGAACTTGTTATTTCATAAAAAGCCTTAAATATTTCAGGAATAACCCAATCATATAGTATTTCATTGTACTGATTCACTTTTTCCAGTATTTTGGCTTTTCCTGTTTTTGATTTCTTTAAAATGTCATCTATTTTTAATGCTCCTGCTTCCGGGAAATATCTGGCTATTTCCGCAATCATTGTATATTCACTAAAAATAAAATTTTCCGCGATACCGGTAACAACTGTCTTTTTATCATTTATCGGTTTTGCAAGTTTTGTCTTTTCGGTAACAGTCTGTTGATATTTTTTTACATCAATATTTTCAATATTAAAATCTATTGGATTTACAACATCTTTTTTCTTAATGTCATAATTGTAATGTTTTTCCTTTATTTTAATTTTACGCAGCGGTTCTATCATTCTCACTTCAATCTTCTCTTTACTTTTTTTGCCATTATTGGAAAGGTCTTTAATACTCATATTAAAGTTCTTGTTCAATTCAGCGTCCAGAATATCATAATTTTCTTTTGACAAATAAACGACAGCCGTTTCCTGCTTGGGCACTTCATTGTCTATTTTTATCTGCCTTAAACAACGCATTGTACTCTGTAAAACAAAAACCGGTGAAAAGGAACTGCGGAATAAAGCGACTCCAAATAATGAACGGCAATTCCAACCTTCTTTTCCTTTGCCGCACAGCAGGATAAATTGTTTCAACGAACCTTCCGTACCTGATATGTCCAAATTATTAAAATGCCGTATTTCATCATTGCCTGTTAAATCAGGATTACCATCACCCACATTAACCAATATCTTTGATAAATCTATCTCTTTTTCCATCAGTAAATTTTCCAGTGCAGGTTTTACAACTGTTCTAATCTCATCTATAGTAGAAGTAAAAATTGCCAATTTTGGCAACAACCCTTCAAAGGTTTGATTCTTATATATATCTAAAAACCCTGGGATTTTTCTATTCTCGCTATCAGTGTATCCGTTAATAATAGCCCGCAAAAACTCTATATCCTTTACATTATCAAACCCCTTGATATCCACTTCTTTCAGGTATTCTTTATTAATAGCTTGTTTAAGTCCGCATGCGTAAACAACTTCAGGCAAAACTTGTCTTTCAACATACGGCGTTCCTGTATAGTTATAACAAGCAACAACTTGAGTTCCATGTTTTTTCAATCGTCCTGCAAGCAAATTGATAGTAGTACGGAAACTGGTAGTTTTTTCGCTTTGCAAATCATCTAATAACTTTGACCCAAAAAGGTGATGCGCTTCATCTACATAGATACCAATCTGAGGTAATCGGCATAATTTTTGAAACCGTTCATTTGGCGGCAATAATTTTTCATCTCCAACAATATTTTCATCATCATTGCTCGAAGAAGCTATATTTGGTCCAAATAAGGTTTGTATCGGAGTTTTTTCTTTATGGGATTGTTTGACGATAATTTTTTGGTTATTCGTAATTATGATATTAAAAATTGAATTGTCTATTGTATTAAGCGAAGTACTTGTATCTTCCAAAAAGTGAATTTTAATATTTGCATCCAGTACATTAGCATACTCAGGCGGTATTACCGCTGTTTTGTCAAAAGTAGTTATTTCACTTGCCAAAGTTTGCAGAACTGTTTTATCGGGTGCGAAAATTAATGCATTGTGGCAATATCGTTTATCTGTTGGATACTTGTTTGCCAATAGGAACTCATAAAAAATACAGGTTGCCATTAACTTGCTTTTCCCCAGTCCCATTGTCAGTGCATAAATGTAGTTGGGATAACCCTGCCGATATTTTTCCATTTGTTGAAACAGAATATTTGTCTGTTCTTCTACTTGTTCGTCAAAAAGCCCTAACCTGTCTTTTGCGTAATATGAACGTTCCGAAAAATCATCTTTTTTATTTTTCCATAAATCAAATATTTCTATAACTTGTTTATTATCCATGAATTCTTTAATGAATACATACATTTCAAGCGCTTCAAATTGAGGCGGACGCAAATACGCTTCCGGTCTTTCTTTTCTATCATTATAATCAAGGAATGCTTTTGTCAGGGCTCTGTATCTGGAACGTATTTTACCTCTTGCGTCCTGATAAAATCCCCATAACTGTTCATAGAACGAGAATTCTTCGCTAAAAGTTTTTACAGTCTTTTTTACCATTTTTTTCCAGTTCCGTTTCATACGATTCAGAAATAAGATCGGTAATTTTAACTTTTATTCTTCCTGCGTCCTTTGGTATCTCGTATTCCCCTTTTACAAATCCATTCTTGTCGGGAATATCAAAAATCTGCCACTGTGCTTCCACTTGATCATAGTTAAAATCAATTAAAACAGAATCTACCAGTTCTTTCCAATTACTAACAGTTGTACGTTCCAAATTAAGCTTCTGCATAAGGTTCATAGGGTAAAACTTTTTGATAACAAGTTTACTACCATCACGTTGTACATCTGCTTCCACTTCACGTTTTAACTCAAGTACCGCTTCGTCTCTTAAAATATCCCGAATTTCAACATCAATTTTATAATTGGCAAGCTGTTTTTCTAACTCTGCTTTTAATCCCGGTTCATGTCCCATACAAACAAGCAAAAATTTCTCTACGGGTTCATGCGGATTAATATCTTTTCTTTTTTCAAATGTTGAATAAGGTAAATTTGCCGCAAAAGCAGAAATATCCGCTTTACTCGCAATACGATTAATAGGCATAATTTTAACCATACGCCCATCTTTAGTACCGTCATAACATGAATTTGAATCATGTTTTTGTATTCCAAGTGCCTCTATAAGCAAATCTTTTGCTTGTGCGGGATTATTAAAAAAATCGTAGTTGTTGACATTGAAAATTTTGAAACTAGTGAACTTTTTTTCATCTGTTTCCAATGAAGTATCTATTTCTTTTTTTAATCTGGATAATCGTTTCATAGTAGTCTGAATTGCGCCGAGATTGATATCTGCACCAATAAAGCGGCGCCCAAGTTTCATAGCGACAGCTTGAGTCGTACCTGAACCCATGAAACAGTCGAAAATAATATCGTCGGGGTTGGATGAGGCTTTAATAATACGTTTAAGTAAGGCTTCTGGTTTTTGGGTTGGATAATCAAGGCGTTCTTCGGCTTGTGAATTTATATAATTAATATTCCATATTTCATTACATAAAATATCATTCTTGATATACTCTACTTCAACATAATTATTTTGAACATCATCTTGCCATACATCATGCGCAACTGTTTTTGTTTCTTTCATTTCAATAATTCTTGCATATTCATTCAAATCAATTTTACCTTCATTAACTGCTTTATCAACTTTAACTTTGTCATAGATCAATAACTGTGGCTGTCTAATACCATCAATATATACAGAATTTCTATCGTATCCTTTATTGTGTTTTTGTTGTTGTCCTTCTGTAGCAGGTATATATATAGGATTGAAAATACATTCTTTCTCTTTTTTATAAATAAAAAGTGTATCATGCATTTTTTGAAATGATGTACTTTCCGCAGTCCATCGCCTGTAATACCACACAATTTCATTTCTAAAATTATCTGCCCCAAAAATTTCATCCATTATCATTCGCAGGTGATGGCTTTTATGCCAATCGCAATGCAAATAAATACTCCCTTTATCAGACAATAACTCTCTCATTAAAATAAGTCGTTCATACATGAACTGTAAATATTCATCATTTGACCAAATATCCTCATATTGCTTGTCTTCAAAAGTGGAAAAGTCACTTTTTGTTTCTTTACTACGCAGATTAATTTTTCTTTTATAATCAGCTTTTGAATCATAGGGTGGATCAATATAGATAAGGTCTATTTTCCCCCTAAACTCCTTCATAAGATGGCTCATTACTTGTAGATTATCTCCCCAGTAAAGTCTGTTAATCCATCCGCCCTGTTCCTCTCCTATGCTTTCTTTACTTTGGGCAGGGAAGTATTGGGTTGATGTATAAGGTTTTTTACCTTTCCAGTGTATATATGGGAAGCCTTTTATTGGTTCAAAATCAAAAATTTGCTGTTCGGAAGACATAAAAATCCTTAAAATTTAATACAACTATAAGATTACATAGTAATTTTATAATTTATTGCAAGATAGATCAAGCCAAAATATCCTAATAATTTAGAGTATGAAAACAGAACAGGAATTAAAAAGGACTCTTGGACTCAATGTAAAAAACAGGCGTGAACACAAAGATTTAACACAGGAAAAATTAGCGGAAAAAATAGGTGTTTCAAAAAACACTGTCAGCGACATTGAAAGCGGTGATAAATTTGCCCGTGCGTGTACACTTATCCGATTGGCAAAAATTTTTGAGACTGAAGTTTATGAATTATTAAAACCTAAAGGTATTTCGCCGGATAATACTACAGACGCTATAGCCATTTACAGCAAGGAAGTAAAAGAAGCTATAGAAAAAGTTGAAAAATCCTACTTGAGTAAAAAGAAATAAAGAACCTATTGACATAACAAGAAAAATCGATATATTTAGAATGCATCTATAAGGAATATCAAAATGTTACTTACCATTTCCGGCATACTAATCAATGTATCAAAAAAAAGCGTAAAAGAAATGCGCCTCTACGTTAAACCGCCAAACGGAAATGTAACGGTTTCTGCTCCGCTCTCCATGAGCGATGAGGCGATTGAACTTTTTGTGCGTTCAAAAATCAGTTGGATAAAAAAACAGGTTGAAAGATTTGATAATCAGCCCCGCCTTTCTAAGCGTAAATATGTTTCGGGCGAAACGCTTTATGTGTGGGGAGAGCCGTATTATTTGCAAGTTGAACACGGAGGCAGAAATTCGCTTGTGTTGTCCGACGATAAGGCGATCTTTACTGTCCGAAAAAACAGCGCTGCGGCGCAGCGTGAAAAATTTATTCGGGAGTGGTATCGCAAGCAGTTGAAAAATGAAGTGGAACGGCTTCTTCCTAAGTGGGAAAAAATTACGGGGTTAAAATGCAATAGTTGGCAAATAAAATATATGACTACCCGTTGGGGAACTTGTAAGCCTAAAGCAAAAAAGATTTGTCTGAATCTGCAGCTTGCAAAAAAAACGCCTGAGTGTCTTGAATACATTATCCTGCATGAACTTGCTCACATTATAGAAAAATACCACAACGAGCGATTTAAATCGTTTATAGGCAAGTATATGCCCAGATGGAAAGAAATTAAGTCCACGCTGAACGATCAAACGACTACTTAAAATGAAAACTACCGCAGTACCCGCACCTTTACATCTTTAATCATCGCGCGTTCCGCTGTGGCGTCTCCAACGTACTCTACGTTTACCTTCGGTGTCATGGTTCCCTTGCCCAGAGAAATGGGCGCGCGATAGTAAACTTGATTTTCCCAGCGTAGTGTTCCTTCAAGAACAAGCGCATAATCGCCTGTGGGAAGAGCCGCGCCTTTGCTGTCCGTGCCGTCCCATGTGAAGGTTACGGTTCCTGTCTGCGGCGTCGCGGCGCTTATGGCGTCAATTTGGGCTTTTGTCAGTTTTGAAGGGTCTGCCTTTTTTACCCATACGGGGATTGTGGCAGGTCTTTTGCTGTAGCCGCCGTTAGCTGTCCATTTTGTAACGTTAAGCGTCTTTATGTATTTGCCTTCCGTGTCTTCAATCCACGCCGCAAATTGATTGCTCGCGGCTCCGCTTTGCCGTGTATATGTAAAAGTTACCTCAAGTGTCGCCGCAGATTGCGCTGTTTGCGCCGCTTGCTGCGCCGCCGCGCTTGTAAAAACTAAAATTGTCAATATAACAAATAATGATAACTTTTTCATAACACCCCCTGTTTTCTTAATTGTACCATAAATAAAAGAAATCCAACCGCTTTTCTCCGCCAAAAATGCCCCTAAAAAAGCCTTTATATCCCATTGACACTTTTGCCCAAAATATGTTAAAATTATTTTAATGAGTCAAATTTACGCAAATTTTAACAAAAATCCACTAAACCCAGCGACAATCGGTCAGGCGGTATGGGCAATCTATACGAAAAACTAAGCAGGTTTAATTATAAATATGGAAATAGAACTTTATAATGCCTTGAAAGGAGAAACAAAGTGAAAATCAAAATCAAATTGAGCATTATGATGATAGCCATTGTAATTATTGTGACGGGGGGCGTTGCCGTAATTCAGTTGATAAAGTCAAAAGATATGATCATGTCTGTTTCAAGGCAGAGAACCCTGTATCTGACACGCCAGTACGCCAAACATTGGGACGGGCAATTATTAAATTATATTAACGTTCTGCAAACCTTGTCGAATATATTTAACTTTTATGAAAGCATACCTGTGAATGACCGGCGGCAGCAGTTTGAAGATAATTTACGAGGCGTTATGGAAGACACGCCCGATTTTCTACGATTAGCTACCACATGGAAGCCGAATGCCATTGACGGGCAGGATGCTCGTAATATAGGCAGGGTAGGCTCAACCCCAACAGGACAGTTCGCTTTTACCCTGACAAGAGAAACAGGAGAAATAGTAGCTATGGCGGGTAGTAACGTTCAGAGCACAATGGACTGGATTACAGGACCTAACGCTAAATTAGTCGGTATAAACGACCCCTCCCCTCTTAAGAATCAGGGAAAAGACACCTACGCTGTCAGAATTGTATGTCCCATTATCAATAAGCGTCTCAATGAATCAGTCGGAGCCGTAATCGCCCAGTTGGATATTGCCATGATACAACCCGAAATAATGCGAATTATCAAAGAATTCGATGAAATTACCAGCGCGGTAGTTTACTCCGATAACGGGTTTATTTTGGCGAATTACATGCCTGAGTTTATAGGAAAACAAATAGACGAAGAAACACAATACGGCAGCCAAATAAACAATGTTAAAGAAACCATTAAAAACGCTAAAGAATGGGAGGGAATAGAGTTTGATCCCGAGTTGAAAACAAACATGGTAATGGCGTTAGTCAACATTCCGATAGGGGTTTCCCCGACAACATGGTCGATAATGCTTGGTTCAACCGAAGATTACATAATGAAAGACATCAACGCTTTGATGAAATTTGTCATTATTTTAGTGTCGGCGGCGATTGTAGTAGCGGTGATAATTATCTACTTTGTACTGAACAGCACTACCGCCCCAATCGTCAAGGTAGCGCTTACTCTCAAGGACATTTCCGAAGGGGAAGGCGACCTTACACAGACCGTCAATATCCATTCCAAAGACGAAGTCGGCGACCTTGCAGAGTACTTCAATAAAACTCTTGGAAAAATCAAAAACTTAGTGTTCCTGATTAAAAAGCAAGCCGGTACGCTGTCGGACATCGGCAGTGACTTATCCAGTAATATGACCGAAACAGCGGCGGCGATAAACGAAATTACCGCCAACATACAGGGGATAAAGAGCAGAGTAATTAACCAGAGCGCCAGCGTAACCGAGACCAACGCGACAATGGAAAATGTTATCGCCAACATCAACAAACTAAACGGTCATATCGGAAAAATGGCGGCAAATGTCGGTTCAGTAACAAACACGCTGCTCAATAACGCCGCCAATGTAAAAACATTACAGGAAGCTTCCGAAGTTGGAAAGACTGGACTGCAGGAAGTAGTGACAGACATTCAGGAAATCTCCCGGGAATCGGAAGGGTTAATGGAAATCAACTCCGTGATGCAAAACATAGCCAGCCAGACGAATTTATTAAGTATGAACGCCGCCATTGAAGCGGCGCACGCCGGAGAAGCGGGAAAAGGTTTCGCGGTAGTCGCGGATGAAATCCGCAAACTCGCGGAAAGTTCCAGCGACCAGTCAAAAACGATTGGCAATGTTTTGAAGAAGATAAAAGAATCAATCGACAAGATAACCAAATCTACCGAAACCGTATTAGCGAGGTTTGAGTCGATAGACTCGGGCGTCAAAACGGTGGCGGATCAGGAAGTAAACATTCTCAACGCGATGGAAGAGCAGGGAGAAGGAAGCAAACAGGCGGGCAGCATCAGTTTGACCCAAATTACAAAGATGGTAAAGACCGGTTCCGAGGAAATGCTGAGCGGCAGTCAGGAAGTAATAAAAGAGAGTAAGAACCTTGAAAAAGTAACGCAGGAAATAACGGGCGGAATGAACGAAATGGCTACCGGAGCGGATCAGGTAAATGTAGCGGTGCACAATGTCAACGAAATGACTACAAAAAACCGTGAAGCCATAGACAGTTTATTAAGGGAAGTTTCAAAGTTCAAGGTGGAATAAGGAGAAAGCGTTTCCGCGTTGCGGAGGCATTCGATAAACATCACCGCTTACGCGGTAAATAAAGAGGTTGAAAATGAAAATTAAAATCAAACTGAGCATTATGATGATCGCCATTGTGATTGTCGTAGCGGGCGGCGTTGCCCTAATTCAGCTGGATACATCAAGCAAGATAATCTTAAAACTTGCAAAAGAAAAGACCTTGTATCTTGCGCGCCAGCGCGCCCAGTACTGGGACGGCAGACTGAACGGCTATATAAGCACGTTAGAAGCGTTATCGAATATTTTTAACTTTTATGAAAGTATACCGGTGAAGGATCGGCGGCAGCAGTTTGAAGATAATTTATCAGGTATTTTTGAGGATTCGCCCGATTTTGTTCGCTTGGGAACCATTTGGAAACCGGACGCCGTTGACGGGCAGGACGCCAGAAATATAGGCAGATCGGGTTCAACCCCCACAGGACAGTTCGCTTATACACTGTCACGGGATACCGGACATATAACAGAAGGCGCCAGTTTACTTGTTCCGGACGCAATGGCGCTCATGAACGGTCCCAACGCCAAAGTAGTCAATATGAGCAACCCTATCTCGATAAAAAATCAGGGAAAAGACACCTTTGCGGTTACAATCTACGTCCCCATTATCAATAAGCGTATTGATCAAGTAGTAGGAGTTATAATCGGCCGTTTGGATATCGCCATGATACAACCGCTGGTAGAGGAAACCATCAAAAACCTTGATGAAGTTACCAGCGCGGTAATTTACTCCGACAACGGGTTTATTTTGGCGAATTACATGCCTGAGCTTATAGGAAAACAAATAGACGAGGAAACACAATACGGCAGCCAAATAAACGATGTTAAAGAAGCCATTAAAAACGCAAAAGAATGGGAGGGAACAGAGCTTGATCCCGAACTGCATATGAACATGGTAATGGCGATTGCCAATATTCCCATCGGCGCTTCTCCGACAACATGGTCGATAATGATCGGTTCAACGGAAGGTTACATCTTGAAAGATGTCAACGCGATGAAAAAATTTGTATTTATTTTGATAGGAATAGCCATTGTAGTAGCGGTGGTAATTATCTACCTTGTACTGAACAGCACTACCGCCCCAATCGTCAAGGTGGCGGCTACTCTTAAGGACATTTCCGAAGGGGAAGGCGACCTTACACAGACCGTCAACATCCATTCCAAAGACGAGGTAGGCGACCTTGCCGGCTACTTTAATAAGACACTTGAAAAAATCAAAAACCTTGTGTTCCTGATTAAAAAGCAAGCGGGTACGCTGTCGGAAATCGGCAATGACCTTGCAAGCAATATGGCTGAAACAGCGGCGGCGATAAACGAAATTACCGCCAACATACAAGGCGTCAAAGCCCGCGTAATTAACCAGAGCGCAAGCGTAACCGAGACCAACGCAACAATGGAAAATGTTATCGCCAACATCAACAAACTCAACGGTCATATTGAAAAAATGGCGACAAATGTCGGTTCGGTAACAAACACGCTGCTTGGCAACACCGGCAATGTAAAAGCATTACAGGAAGCCTCCGAAGTGGGAAAGACAGGATTGCAGGAAGTTGTGACAGACATTCAGGAAATCTCCCGGGAATCCGAAGGTTTGATGGAAATCAACTCCGTGATGGAAAACATAGCCAGCCAGACGAATTTATTAAGTATGAACGCCGCGATTGAAGCCGCCCATGCCGGAGAAGCGGGAAAAGGATTCGCGGTAGTCGCCGATGAAATCCGCAAACTTGCGGAAAGTTCCAGCGACCAGTCAAAAACGATCGGCACTGTTTTGAAGAAGATAAAAGAATCAATCGACAAGATAACCAAATCTACCGAAACCGTATTAACAAGGTTTGAGTCGATAGACTCAGGCGTCAGAACTGTGGCAGATCAAGAAGTAAACATCCTCAACGCAATGGAAAAACAGGGAGACAAACAGGTATCGAACAGCGTCAGTTTGACCGAAATTACAAAGATGGTAATGGCCGGTTCCGAGGAAATGCTGAACGGCAGTCAGGAAGTAATAAAAGAGAGTAAGAACCTTGAAATAACAACGCAGGAAATAACAGGCGGAATGAACGAAATGGCTACCGGAGCGGATCAGGTAAACGTAGCGGTACACAATGTCAATGACATGACCCAAAAGAACCGTGAAGCCATAGACAGTTTAATAAGGGAAGTTTCAAAGTTCAAGGTTGAATAGGGGTTAAACTCCACACATATATTAAAACCTGCCCAAAAAAGGGCGGGTTTTTTTATTCGTATTGAGGGGTTTAATACTCCCCTGTTTTACTTGCACAAAAGTCTATCCTTCGGTATAATTAACCTATGATTCAAAAAATAAAAGAAAAAGTGGGAAAACCTTTTCTTTTAGTATATATTATCTTTACCCTAATAGGTTCGTCCGTCATATCAATGAACGAGGCTTTCCTTATAAAACATTCAAACAATGACAACTTGAATTCGGGGTATCTTTCTTCAATGGATCATAATATTGACTGGCTGGCGGCAGTTAAAATAAAAAAAGCCGGCAGTAACTCAAATTCCCCTCTGCGAAACAGATTGCTCCGCGTTTTTACTTTTTCAGGAGCAATCGCAATAATCGTATATCTGTTAAACAAAAAACTAAAAACCAAAAATGACAATATTACGTCAATAAGAAATCTTGTTCTTCTAAAACTCAGAATCTGATACCTTTCTTTCTTGTTTTTCTCTCAATAAATTACGGAAAAGCTGTGAAAAAGAAAGAGGTATTTTATGAAAAAGTCAAGAAAAGGCGTATATGTTACCCAAACAGCGCAGTCTCGTTCGGCGTTGCAATTAAGTAAAGAAAAAAATTTAACTATAAACACTTCCAACAAATCTGAAAAAGAAGAACAAATCAGGCTTATGCTCACCTTAACCGACAGTTTAAATGAACTTTATAAAAATCTAAGCAAACTAAGCAACCTAAGCAAGATAATGGAAAAAGAATTGAAGAACGTAAATTAAATCAAAAGGAGAAAGCGTCTCCGCGTTGCGGAGGCATTCGATAAACATCACCGCTCACGCGGTAAATAAAGAGGTTAAAAATGAAAATTAAAATCAAACTGAGCATTATGATGATCGCCATTGTGATTATCGTATCGGGCGGCGTTGCCATAATTCAGCTGGAGACGTCAAGCAACATAGTCTTAAATCTTGCAAAAGAAAAGACCTTGTATCTTGCACGCCAGCGCGCCCAGTACTGGGACGGCAGACTGAACGGCTATATAAGCACGTTGCAAGCGCTATCGAATATTTTTAACTTTTATGAAAGTATACCGGTGGCGGAACGGCGCCAGCAGTTTGAAGATAACATAGAAGGTATGTTTGAGGATACGCCCGATTTTATCCGCTTGGGAACCATTTGGAAACCGGACGCCATTGACGGTCAAGACGCCAGAAATATAGGCAGATCAGGTTCAACCCCCACAGGACAGTTCGCTTTTACAATGTCACGGGATACCGGACAGATAACAGAAGGCGCCAGTTTACTTGTTCCGGACGCAATGGCGCTCATGAACGGTCCCAACGCCAAAGTAGTCAATATGAGCGACCCGATCCAAATAAAAAATCAGGGAAAAGACACCTTTGCGGTTACAATCTTCGTCCCCATTATCAATAAGCGTATTGATCAAGTAGTAGGAGTTATAATCGGCCGTTTGGATATCGCCATGATACAACCGCTGGTAGAAAAGACTATCAAAGATTTAGATGAAGTTACCAGCGCGGTTATTTACTCCGACAACGGGTTTATTTTAGCGAATTATATACCGGAGTTTATAGGAAAACAAATAGACGAGGAAACACAATACGGCAACTATATAAACGAAGTTAAAGAAGCAATTAGAAACGCGAAAGAATGGGAGGGGACAGCGTTTGACCCTGAACTGAAAACAAACATGGTAATGGCGATTGCCAATATTCCCATCGGCGCTTCTCCGACAACATGGTCGATAATGATCGGTTCGACGCAAGATTACATCTTGAAAGATGTCAACGCGATGAGAAAATTTGTAATTATTTTGATAGCGGTAGCTATTGTAGTAGCGGTGGTAATTATCTACTTTGTCCTGAACAGCACTACCGCCCCAATCGTCAGGGTTGCGAATACTCTCAAGGACATTTCCGAAGGGGAAGGCGACCTTACACAGACCGTCAACATCAATTCCAAAGACGAGGTAGGCGACCTTGCCGGCTACTTCAATAAAACTCTTGGAAAAATCAAAGATCTGGTGTTCCTGATTAAAAAGCAAGCGGGTACGCTGTCGGAAATCGGCAATGACCTTGCAAGCAATATGGCTGAAACAGCGGCGGCGATAAACGAAATTACCGCCAACATACAAGGCGTCAAAGCCCGCGTAATTAACCAGAGCGCAAGCGTAACCGAGACCAACGCGACAATGGAACAGGTTATCGCCAACATCAACAAACTCAACAATCATATTGAAAAAATGGCGTCAAATGTCGGTTCGGTAACAAACACGCTGCTTGGCAACACAACCAATGTAAAAGCATTACAGGAAGCCTCCGAAGTGGGAAGGACAGGATTGCAGGAAGTAGTGACAGACATTCAGGAAATCTCCCGTGAATCCGAAGGTTTGATGGAAATCAACTCCGTGATGGAAAACATAGCCAGCCAGACGAATTTATTAAGTATGAACGCCGCGATTGAAGCCGCCCATGCAGGGGAAGCCGGAAAAGGCTTTGCGGTAGTCGCCGATGAAATCCGCAAACTTGCGGAAAGTTCCAGCGACCAGTCAAAAACGATTGGCACTGTTCTGAAGAAGATAAAAGAATCAATCGACAAGATAACCAAATCTACCGAAACCGTATTAACAAGGTTTGAGTCGATAGACTCAGGCGTCAAAACGGTGGCGGATCAAGAAGTAAACATCCTCAACGCAATGGAACAACAAGGAGACAAACAGGCATCGGGCAACGTCAGTTTGACCGAAATTACAAAGATGGTAATGGCCGGTTCCGAGGAAATGCTGAACGGCAGTCAGGAAGTTATAAAAGAGAGTAAGAACCTTGAAATAACAACGCAGGAAATAACAGGCGGAATGAACGAAATGGCTACCGGAGCGGATCAGGTAAATGTGGCGGTACACAATGTCAATGACATGACCCAAAAGAACCGTGAAGCCATAGACAGTTTATTAAGGGAAGTTTCACGATTTAAGGTCGAGTGACGTGACGAAAATGCTTCGCATTTTCGTCTGGCAGTTTTGGTCTGACCAAGTGGTCATACCAAAACTGCAAATGTTTAATTAAAAAATACAGGTGTACCTAAAAAAAGAAGCCCAACCACAATTAAGTGGTCGGGCGCCTTTCCGAGAGACGTCGCAGCCTTAGGCTGCGCGTTGTAATAAATTACTGCAGAAGCTGTAGAACCGATTGACCTCTCTGATTGGCTTGCGCCAGCATTGCTGTTCCAGCTTGGGTCAGAATCATGTTCTTGGTGTAACCTACCGTCTCGTTCGCCATGTTGGCGTCGCGGATGCGGGACTCTGATGCTTGCATATTTTCTGCTCCTACGTCGAGACCGCGTACTGCGTGCTCAAGGCGATTTTGATAGGCGCCAAGATCGGCTCTTTGTTTGTTGATGATTTTTAACGCCCTATCGAGGGTTCCAATGGCACGGTTGGCACTGTCCGGTTCGGCCAGTGAAATAAAGGAATCGTCACCGACATTGCGGATACCAAGACCCTTCGTTGTCATTGTGCCGATATAAACTTGTTCTCTCTGATCCATGTTGGCGCCAATATGGAACCACATGGAGGCTGTAACCACATTCTCACCTGCTGGGCGGCCGAAACGACCTGTCAGCAAGCCCATACCGTTGAACTGTGCGTGCGACGCAATTCTGTCTACTTCGTCAACGAGCTGAGAAACTTCAACCTGGATGTACATTCTGTCTTCGTCGGAATAGACACCGTTCGAAGACTGGATTGCCAGTTCGCGTAAACGCTGGAGGATGTCCTCGGATTCTTGCAGATAACCTTCCGTTGTTTGAATGAATGAAATACCATTCTGGGCGTTAGTTGACGCCTGATTCAAACCGCGAATTTGAGCTCGCAATTTTTCTGATACTGCAAGACCGGATGCATCGTCACCGGCGCGGTTGATGCGAAGTCCGCTCGACAATTTCTCCATATTCTTGTCAAGGGACACATGGGTAACCTTGAGGGACCTGTCGGCAAACATTGCACTTAAGTTGTGATTGATTATCATATACTCACTCCTTTGGCTTTTCCGGCGCCCGTCAACGACGGTTATGCGCCGCGGCTTCCATGCCGTACTGCGAGACCGCTTTACGGTCTCACTTCGAGTTTCACCAATGGAAAACTCATTCTCTGTCTTTTGAATATTCACATAACATGCAAATATTCATGTGCCATTTGCGTTTCCCGGAAAAATTTTTCCCGAAAAACTAGAACCCTCGACCCATCGTTCCCGGAAGGGTGAGGATGCTCGGATAAACAAAGGAGGTCCAACGGACGCAATATTCAACCGAGCGGGAAAAAATCTCTTGTAATTTTGAACCAAAATTCGCAGAGACTTTTTCCGTTTCACTATTAATATCGGAATCAGAAAAAATAACATTAGTAGTAAAAAACAAAATAAAACTATGGAAAGATACCCAAATAAATACTAAAATGAACTCATGGACAATTTTTCATGGTCACAGGTAGATCTTATTCGCGAGGTTTTTCACTATCAAACCCGCTTTGAAGGCTCTACCATGGTTTTTAAAATTGATTTTCCCGTCACAGAAAATCCCGCTTTTCCGGGTCTGGTAAAAGATCTTGCTTTACTGGCAAAATCGGGTTTTAAGGTAATCATTGTTCCGGGCGCAAAAGAAAATATCGACGCAGTATTAAAAAAGCATGATATCGATTCGTCCTACACACCGACTCAAGACGGTCCTGTCCGCGTTACAACATCGCAGAGTATATCTTATGTGGAAATGGCGGCTTTCCATGTGGCAAGCCGATTCATGACATTCCTCTCCGGCAGCAGGGTTGACGCGGTAATAGGCAACTTTGTAAGAGCAAGAGGTATTGGCGTAATTAACGGCGTCGATACGGAGCATACCGGTACTGTCGATAAAATCTACACGGACTCGCTAAAAAGAGTGTTAAATTTGGGCATGGTTCCGATTCTTCCTTGCATTGGCTGGAGTCCGTCGGGCAAGCCGTACAATGTGCCGAGCGACGAAATCGCCCTTGCCGTCTCGAAAGCGCTTGGGGCGATCAAATTGTTCATAATTACAGCCGCCGAAGGCTTAAATATTACAAGACTTACCCCAAAAGAAACAGAAGATTTAATAAAAAAAGACTCCTCCTTCATGCGGGAACTAAAACTTGCCCTAAAAGCCAGTCAGGAAGGTATTCACAGGGTGCATATAATAGATGGAAGACAAGAAGGAGCCGTTTTAAAGGAGATTTACTCCAACCTCGGCGTAGGAACGATGATTTATACCGATGAATACGACTCGATCCGCCCCTTACACTCCGGGGATTTGCCCGATATTTTACGATTAATGGAACCTTTAATGCAAAAAGGCGTCCTTGTCAGGCGGAATCCCGAGGAAATACAGGAAAAAAAGGACGATTTTTCCGTTTTAGAGATTGACGGCTCAATTCGCGCCTGCGGGGCGTTGGTTGACTGGGACGAAAATCAGGGGGAAATTGCCGCCGTAGCGACAGACCCGAATTATACCGCTCTAGGGCTGGGCAGGAAAATTGTCGGCTTCCTAATCGAAAAGGCAAAAAAAAGCAAAATGAAGCGCGTTTTTGTGCTTACCACCCAATCGCAGGATTGGTTTGAGTCGCTGGGTTTTAAAGACGCATCCGTGGACAGTCTGCCGGAGAAAAAACGCAGGGTTTATGACCAGACAAGAAAAAGCAAAGTCTTCGCGCTGGATTTGTGAACCACGAACAAAGAGGGAAAAATTTTACCACGAACCACACGAACACTCACGAACTTATACTCCGAAATATTGTCGTTGTTCGTGTTGGTTCGTGTGGTTCGTGGTTAAAAATTTCTCTCTATTTCAACACACCCAGATCCGTCATCGCCTTCTTAACAAGCGCTTCGCTTGACGGCTCAAGTTTGCCCAAAGGCAGGCGCGTGGGTCCCGCAGGCAGACCGGCTAATGTAAGAGCGTATTTAATGGGAACGGGGTTTGTCTCTATAAAAGCGGCTTTTATAAATGGAAGAATCTCGTAATGGATGGCGCGCGCTTTTTCAAAGTCGCCGTCAAGAGCGGCTTTTGTCATGTTCTTTACTTTTGCGGGTAACAGGTTTGAGACAACCGAGATTACTCCCTCGCCGCCAAGGCTGATTAACGGCAGGGTCATGGTGTCGTCGCCTGAAAGTACCCAAAACTTGTCCTGACTGTTCTTGCGCGGCGCGGCTATTTCCCTAATGACGTCTCCCATCTGGTTTATGTCGCCGGAAGACTCTTTTACTCCGGCAATGTTCGGGATTTTGGCGATTTCCTTCATTAGAGGAGTGGGAATATTTTTGCCTGTGCGCGACGCGATATTGTAAACAATGATCGGGATACCGGGTTTTGCGGCGGCTTCAAAGTGGCGTAACATTCCGCTGTCGTTGGGTTTGTTATAGTAGGGTGTGACGACAAGAGCCGCGTCTGCGCCGGACTTTTTAGCGCGCTCAACGTACTTTACCATGTGCTTTGTGTCGTTTGAACCCGCCCCGACAATTACTTTAACTTTACCGGCGGCTTCTTTTACGGCGATTTCTATAAGTTTGTCTTCTTCGTCTTCATCAAGAGTGGGATTTTCGCCGGTCGTTCCAAGCGGTACAATGCCGTCGATTCCTTCGGCTATCTGAAATTGAATAAGCTTGCGAAAACCTTCATAGTCAATTTCACCGGACTGTGTCATCGGCGTAACAAGCGCCGTATATGCTCCGCGAAACTCTGTCATACTTTCTCCTTGAATAAATCATTCATCATATCGTCAACTGTAAAAACCCCGCGCCGTTTTTGCGCCGTAAGCCACTTCGCCGCCTGTACCGCGCCGGACGCAAAACCTTCGCGCCCTCGCGCTGTGTGGGTAATTTCGATTGTATCCGCTTGGGAGTCAAAAAACAAGCTGTGCGTTCCGGGGACACTGCCCATACGCAGGCTTGGAAAGTGAATCTCATCGGCTTCGGGTTTACGGTTCAATGTCTCCCATACAATTTTCTTTTTCCTATCGATTCTGGAAAGCACGCCCTCAGCCAAAGTTTTCGCCGTTCCCGAAGGGCTGTCCATTTTTTTATTGTGATGAGTCTCAAAGCCGCCTACGTCGTATTCTGAAAAATTATTCGCCAAATGCGCGGCATACCACGCAATGCGGTAAAACATATTCACCCCAATCGAAAAGTTTGACGCCCAAATAAGAGAAGTGTCCCCCTTCTCTACCGCCTTGCTTACTTCGTCAAGACGAGCCTGCCACGCGGTTGTTCCCACTACTACCGGGATTTTTCTTTCCGCAAGAGCGAGGATATTTGTTACCGCCGTATCGGGCTGAGTAAATTCGATAGCCGCGTCAACGGAACTAAGCTCCGCTTCCGTGATTGACTTTGATATTTTTATTCCCGTTTGAGAGTCCGCGGCAAACGGGTCTACAACGGCGGAAATTTTATGCCCTTGAGCGCGGGCGATTTGTTCTATCATTTTTCCCATTTTGCCGTAACCAATTAGCGCGATATTCATTTCTTCTCCTCCGAGGAGTCTGACTCGGAACTTTTTAGAGCGTCAAAAAAATCCACATGAAGCGATTTAACAACTTCCGCCGCTTCCGTTTCGTTCACTATAAAACTGATATTCACTTTGCTCGCTCCCTGCGAAATCATCTGCACGGGCACGCCGATTAACTGACAAATTCTAAAAGCTCTCGCCAGTATTTCAGAAGAGCGCTTAACGTTACCTATGATGGAAACTATCGCTTTCCCCGTTTTTACTTCCACGCCGGCAATCTTACTCAATTCTTTTTTCACCTCGGCTAAATCGTACGCCGTATCCAAAGTAATGGATACCGATACTTCGCTGGTGGCGACCATATCTATGGAAGTATTGTGTCTTCCGAAAATAGCAAAAACTTCCGAAAGAAAACCGTACTGTCCCAACATTCTTGTGGAGACAATATCTACAAGCGTTACATTGTGTTTCGACGTAATGGCGCGCACCGGCGTACTCTTCTTTGCGGCGTTTAACGTACTTTCTATCCGTGTGCCGGGCGCTTCGATGTTATACGAATTTTTTACAAGGACGGGAGTTCCCGTCTTCATACACGGCAGCATGGCTCTTGGGTGGAGAACTTGCGCCCCAAAATAGGCAAGCTCCGCCGCTTCTTCGTAAGTGACATGTTGAACGGGGCGCGCGTTTTTTACAATTCGCGGATCCGCCGTTAGTATTCCGTCGACATCTTTCCAAACCTGAACTTCGTCGGCTTTACACGATGCCGCGATCATTGTCGCGGAAAGATCCGATCCGCCGCGTCCAAGCGTCGTAATACTGCTCTTCTCGTCCTTTGCGAGAAATCCCGTTACAACGGGAAGAACATTGCCCTTTATCTGATGCAGAATTTTTTCCGGTATCAAGTCCCAGCTTTCTTTAAGCAGCTCGGCGCGGGTATAATCTGAATTGGAAATAAAACCGACGTCCCACGCGTCAAAAGCCCTTGCGTTCATACCGGAAGCTTTTAAAAACGCCGCCATAAGTCTGATTGAAAGCCGCTCGCCGAAGGAAACTAAATAATCTTTTGTTCTGGGAGTAAGTTCTCTGATAAGCGCGATTCCCGATAACAGCCGCGTAAGCTCGTCCAACAGGCTTGAAATCTCTTTTTGAACAGGAAGTTTTAATTTTTTCACAGTTTCCAAGTGCAGTTTTTCAACTTGTTTTATATCTACCTTTCCTTCTTTTAAAGCAAGGCTTCCCGCTTCAAGAAGGTGATCGGTTGTGTCTCCCATAGCAGATAACACCAGTACCGGTTTTTTTGTCATTTGAGTTTTTACAATACTTGCTACATGGCGTATTCTTTCCGCGTCCGCCACTGAACTTCCGCCGAATTTCATTACTATCATTTCTTTCTCCCTGTACAAGCAAATGGTACTTTAATCACAATTATACAAAAAAATTCGCGTTGGGGCAATGGACTGTAAAACCCTATTCTGTTATCATTTCCCTATGATTGGCTTTTTAATAAAAAAAACTTTATATGATTTATGGGACAATATGTTCAGAATTGTCCTGCTTAATTTGGGCTTTTTTATTTGCACTACGATTCCGCTCCTTCCCGTATTACTCCCCAATATTTTCGGCTCCAATATATTTGTATTAGCATTTGCCGTTCTTGGAATCCTTATCTGTTCGATATATCTTGCCACAGCGGCTTTTACGATAAAGTCAGTTTCCGATTACGGAACTTTTACTATTCAGGATTTTTTCAGAAACATTAAAAAATCGTGGATTGCCGGCATAGCCATGTTTGTATTCTTATTTATTATTTACGTTGTATTGACGGTTGTAATTCCGTTTTATGCCGCTATGGCTTCGTTACTGGGTTTAATTTTATCGGCAATACTTATATGGGTAGTAATCTTCGCTTTTCTTTCTTTTCAATTTTATTTTTCTGTCTACTCAAGGCTCGGCATGAACTTAATAAAATCATTTAAAAAGTGCATGTTAATTTCTTTAGATAACACCGGCATGGCGATTTTTTTATTAATACACAATATTCTTGCTTTGCTGATTTCCATCATCTTTGTTTTCATGTTCCCCGGTCCCGCCGGAGTTCTTCTCTACCTTGACGAAGCCCTGCGTCTGCGTTTGTTAAAATACGATTATCTTGAAGCCAACCCCGAAGCCAACCGCAAAAAAATTCCCTGGGACGCGTTGTTGATTGATGAGCGCGAAAAAACGGGGAATCGCACTTTGAAGAATTTTATTTTTCCGTGGAAGGATTAGAGGGAAGAAATTTAACCACGAACCAACACGAACCAGCACGAACTTCTAGTACATATTTTGTTGGTGTTTGTATTGGTTAGCGTATGGACGCTGAGCCTGTCGAAGCGTCCTTGTTCTCTTCGACAGGCTCAGGGAGCGATTTTTTGCCGCTTTAAAAAAATTGTATCTTATATTTTATATTTATTTTCTATTGTTTCTTTTATTGTATTAGCGACTACTCGTTCTATATTAGTCACAATAGATTCCTGCAATTGTTCTAATGCGTTTTCGGCAATACCGGGCATATAAAACAACTCATGCGGCTCAATCTCCAAAGCTGAGGCAAGGCGTTCCAGCATACCGGCGGAAGGGAACTTTCTGGCAAGTTCAACCATTGCCAAATAATGCGTTGAAATTTCAGTTTTTTCCGCTAATTTTTCTTGCGTTAAACCCAGTTTTAATCGGTTTATTTTTAAATTCCTAGCCAATACTTCTTTTATACTTTTCATATACAGGTAACTTTGCCTATTAAGTAATAATAAATTGGTTTTTCTTATTGACATATTCCCCAATAGATAAGTATTATTTGTCTATTGTGTCATGTTCTTGCAGTTTTTAAAGGTTCCTAAAACAAATTTTTGGAGGTTTTTATGAAAATAATGGTTAAAAACTTAATTATTGCGGTTTTTACAATGTTGGTTTTCGCGTTGATAGGATGTGATGAGCCTGAGGATTCTTCATCGCCATCACCATCGCCTAAAACTACAATTATCAATATATCGGCTATACAAGGCGTTTCTGTTCCGGTAACCGGTGAAAATCCGGTTAAATCCATTACCGAAAACGCGCAGTACAGCGGAACTGTAACATGGAATGGTAATCCTGTTACTTTTGCCGCTGATACACAATATATAGCAACCATTACGCTGACTGCAAAAACCGGCTACACCCTGCAAGGAGTAGGAGCTAATTTTTTTACAGTTACAGAAGCAATATTCGCAAGTAATGCCGCCAATTCAGGTGTTATTACAGCCGTATTCCCGAAAACCGGCGGGACTGCAAGCAATCCAGTTGTTATCAACATAGCGGACATTAGCGGCGTTACCATTCCGGTAACAGGAGAAACTCCGGTTAGCATAATTTCTGAAAACTCACAATACAGCGGGACGGTAACTTGGAACAATAGTCCATCAAATTTTGCCGCAGATACACAATATACAGCGACCATTACATTAACTGCAAAAACAGGCTACACCCTGCAAGGAGTAGGAGCTAACTTTTTTACAGTTGCAGGAACAACATCGGTAAGTAATAGCGCCAATTCCGGCGTAATTACCGCCGTATTCCCAAAAACCGGCGGGACTGCAAGCAATCCTTTTGTTATCAACATAGCGGACATTAGCGGCGTTACCATTCCGAAAACAGGAGAAACTCCGGTTAGCGTAATCTCTGAAAACTCACAATACAGCGGGACAGTAACTTGGAACGGCAGTCCGTCTGCCTTTGCCGCCGATACACAATATACAGCGACCATTACATTAACTGCAAAAACAGGTTACACCCTGCAAGGAGTAGGAGCTAACTTTTTTACAGTTACAGGAGCAACGTCGGTAAGTAATAGCGCCAACTCCGGCGTAATTACCGCCGTATTTCCGAAAACCGGCGGAACTACAAGCAATCCTGATGTTATCAGCATAGCGGACATTAGCGGCGTTACCATTCCGGTAACAGGAGAAACTCCGGTTAGCGTAATCTCTGAAAACTCACAATACAGCGGGACAGTAACTTGGAACGGCAGTCCGTCTGCCTTTGCCGCTGATACACAATATACGGCAACCATTACACTTACTGCAAAAACCGGCTACACCCTGCAAGGAGTAGGAGCTAACTTTTTTAAAGTTGCCGGGTCAACATCAGTAAGCAATAGCGCTAACTCCGGTGTTGTTACTGCCGTATTCCTTAAAACCGCTATAGCTAATATAAATCCTGATATTATTGAACTTACAGCTAACACATGGGCTAATGGAAATATTGCCACATCAAGCGGCGAGCAATGGTTCAAATTTACCGCAACGGCGGCTACCCAATACATACACTTTCAACCTGATTCCCTGAATTATGTATATGTGCAATTGTACGATAATAACAAATCAGCAATAGGAAGTAACACAATTATGTATAGTAATGTTCCTTATATTAGCAGATCAGTAACAATCGACAAAGAATACTATATCAAAGTAACGCCATATACCGGTGTCGGTAATGGTACCGGATCATACATGATAGGGTTTGGTACCTCAACTTCAAGACCTTTAAAACAAGTCATAAATATAGCAATCAAAACACAGCCAACTAAATTGGGTTACACGCATGGCGACACACTTGATTTAGCGGGACTTGTTGTAACACTAACCTACTATGATACAACGACAGAAGATGTTACCGCCGCAAACTTTACAGCAAAAAAAATAACCGCAAACCCCGCGCAGGGAGTTAGTTTGATTCATGTAACGCACAACGGAAAGCCTGTTACTATAACATACAACGAATTGCTAACTCAGACTACAAATAATTTAACCGTTACCAAAGCTGCCGGCGCTTGGGTCAATCCTACAGTTAACACAACCTACACGCCCACATTAAAGCTTGGCGATGTAACGCTTCCGGACGGTTACGTATTTACCGCGCCGACCACAACAAAACTCAATGCCGGTAATAACCAATCCTTTACAGCAACCTACACTAACCCGGATGGAAATTATGAAACCGTTAGCGGTACGATTACGGTAAATGTCGCAAAATCCGGTCCAGCCGCGTGGCCCTCAGCGGCAACCATAACCTATGGCTCGCCGTTGTCCGCTTCCGCATTGAGCGGCGGCGACACTACTGCCGGTTCTTTTGCGTGGACCAGCAGTACAACCTTTCCCACAGTTACCAACAGCGGATATAGCGTAACCTTTACACCGTTTGACACTGCCAATTACACTACTACAACAGGTACGGTGGCTATTACCGTAAACAAGGCTGTCGGCGGGACTGTCGCCATGCCAACATTATCGCGGTATGCGCATAACAGGATTTTAATCAACGCGATAACTACACCCGCCACCGGACAAAGTGTCGAATACGGTATCAGCGCCTCAAACAATGCCAATACCGCCACGTGGCAGACCGCACTGACTTTTATCGGTCTTAATATGGGAACAACCTATTATATTTTTGCCCGCGCGGCGGAAAACGCCAACTATAACACAGGCGCGGCAAGCGGCAGCATACAAGTAACAACCCGTTCGTCCGATGTATTAACGGTAACAACCACTGATGAATGGACCGATACCCTTGCCCATATTGCCGACTTTGGCAGTGGTACAGCAGAAACACCTCAAACATACACCATCATGGTCAGCGGGAATGTTGCGGTTGCCGGAAGTTTATATAATTCTTTTGGTTCTGTATCAAATGTAACGGTAACATTAAAAGGTAGTGGCAAACTTTACCTTACCAGCAGAGGCAATATGATCAGAACAGGCGACAATCAAACCCTTATCATCGACAGTGCCGCTCTTACTCTGCAAGGGCAGGATAACAACAACTCATTAATTTATTGCTCAGGCACATTGGAATTGAAAAATGGGGAAATCACTGGCAACTACAGCTACAACATCAACAGCGGCGGCGGGGTGTATGTCGGCGGGACTTTCACTATGAATGGGGGAACCATTAGCGGCAACAGCAACTACTACGGCAGCGGGGTGTATGTCGGCGGGACTTTCACTATGAATGGGGGAACCATTAGCGGCAACAACAGCTACTACAGCGGCGGGGTGTATGTCTACGATGATGGTAGCTTTACCATGACGGGAGGAACCATCAGCGGTAACGACGGCGACGGGGTGTATGTCTACGATGATGGTAGCTTTACCATGACGGGGGGAACCATCAGCGGTAACGACGGCGACGGGGTGTATGCCTTTAGCTTTACCATGACGGGGGGAACCATCAGCGGCAACAGCGACGTCGGGGTGTATGTCCATGGTAGCTTTACCAAAACTGGTGGTATTATCTATGGTAATGATGCATCAGACACTAATAAAAATGGTTACGCGGTGTACTACTACCAAGGTTATAACAACAACCAATACTACAATTACTATCGGGACAGCACTCTGGGCGAAAACGATAATCTGTACTCATCTTCCCCGCTTCCTGCAAATTCGGGGCAAAGTCTGAATGGGTGGACAAAGGAGTAAATATGGTATAAAAAATTTAGGTTTTATTTTGGTCGTTTTCAAAAAATGAACCCCTGACGCTTGATGTTCAGGGAAAAAACAGCCGATGGGCTATAAACATAAAAGGATATTAATTTATGGAACAAAAACAACAGCAAGATATAGATAATGTAAGTGATACAACAACCAATGAGAACATAGTAAATAATGAAAACATATTTACAATTTTTCTTAATTATCTATTTAAGGAAAAACCCTGGGTAGGAAGTATTGCAGTATTTATTATTACTATTATTTTAAATGCTGTTTCTGGTACTTTAGGCGGTAATGTTTCACTTTTAAGACTTGTTATTATAACATTTCTTGTTACAATAATTCTTTTCATTTGTCTTTCACCTGTTCTTGTTATGCATCTTGTAAAAAATTTACGGCATCTTATTATAAATGATGAAAATGAGAATATAAAAAATATTCGTGAATCAGCAAATAGTCTTAAATTGTCAACCGAAAAACTTGATATATCAATAGAGCAAAACAAAGATTATTTCGAAAAAGCCATAAATCACATGGATAACTGCCCGGGAATTGATAATTTGGTCAAAAAATCACATATGATAAATAATGTTGACGAGTACTATCAGCATCTGACAAGAGCAAGGGAAAACGCAGATAAAAAAGATGTTATTTTGACAAATTTCTCTACTAAGCCTTATGAAATTGGTAATCAAAACCGCAATAAATATTATTCAACTAACAATAGTTTCATTAATCGTACAAAATGTAATGTATATAGAATTGTTACGGTTCATACTAGTGAAAAACTGTCATTCCTGAAAGAATTAATTAATGATGCGAAAAAAAGTAAATCTCAAAATTATTATTTGGCATATTTGGATATAGAGAAGTTTAGTGATGACAACGGCGACACATTACCCGGGATTATTGGAATAGATATAATCGAAAATGAAGTTATTATTATGGATTTTAGTTATGCTAGGGCTTTAAGAAAAAATGGCGTATTTATAAAACCATTATATATAGAGAGTGAAAAAATAGCGGAAATATGCAGAGATTATTATAAAAAAATATGGGAAGATTTAAGCGGTGTAACTCCCGAATCCAGACGCAGGTATCAAGGGCATATACTGTATAATGGTCCAACAGGAGAAGTAATTGAAGATATTGATAATATATTGGCAAAAATAGAATATAATATATCTGTTATGAGTCAAAGTAAAGTTACTGATACTCTTTAAATCTGCGCATGGATTTAGGAATATAAATCATTTCTTCTTTGTGATCTTTGCTCCTCTATGTTCTTAGTGTGAAAATCTTTAACATTAAATAATTGCTCTATAAAATTATTGACATATAAAGGAGTATCTTATGAAAAAGATTTCAGGAAAAATCGCGATATTGCTGATTTTGTTAATTCTCATTAGCAGTTTTACCGGTTGTTTGTCGTATTGGGGGCGCGGTCAAACGACGCTTAAACGTGTGATTTATGCGGTTGTTGATATTTTATTTCTTCCGGTCTCGTTGATATGTTTGCTTGTATATATAATTATTACCCAAGAAGGGGAGACACAAAGCTATTTGGCTAATCTGGATAATAACGTATTAATGGAGTGTTATTCTTTGTATGAAAAAATGTATTCCTTGCCCGAGGCGGAACTTGCTTCTCTAACTCGGACTTTGAATTCCATACCCGAAACAGAACGTAATTATACAATAAAAACAATTAACTCCTTATCTGAAACAACGCTTGTTTCATTGGTCGCGGCTTATAAAGCCTTGCCCGAAAGCGATATTATTTCTTCAATAGAAAGAATAAAATCCTTACCTGAAACAGAACTTGTTTCCTTACTGCAAACTTTTAACTCCCTAACTGAAGCGGAGCTTAATTCGTTAATAGAGTCAATCAATCCCCGGTATGAAAAAGGAAATATCGCTTTTGCGGATAATTTTGACTCATTTGAGGCATTGGAAGTAAAACCTGTAACATTAGTAAGCGTTTCACAATATTAATACAAAACTTGCACATAACGGGACGGTAACCGAGTAATCAGTTACCGTCTTTTAATTTTCTTTTTATGTTTCTATATATTTAATTATGTTTTCTTTTATTTTTTCCCAATTAGACTTTATATTATTAAATAATTTTTCCATCATTACCCATTTAAGTTTATACCCATATGCATGTCTTACAAAGTGTCTAAATTTTAGATATTCATCTAGCGTTTTTTGTAAATCATTATCCAATTTTTACTACTTCTCCAATAGAGTTTAATAGCGAATAAAATTCTTCGTTTATATCAAAATCCACAAGGTCTATTTTATTTTTTATTTCTTTATCTATGTGGGCATAAACACTAAAAAAATTTTGCGGAGATAATCCTTTTATTCCAATATCTATATCGGAATTATCATGTATTTTCCCTGTGACCAAAGAACCAAATAAAAAAACTGCTTCGCAACCTTCATTTTTGAGTATTTTTATTGCGTTCTCAATATCTTGACGATATTTTATTGGAATATTTAGTTCCATAAATCAAAATTTAATGTTTTTGATTAATTTTGTCAATGTCGAGTATTTTTAACTTTATTCGCCTCGTAACTTCACCCCGATACATCCCACAACCGCGCGTTCCCGCCCCGGAATACCATCGTGAATGGGCATATTAACCGCTCTTACTTTGCCGTCTGCGAAACGCATTGCAAGCGCACTTGAGCCGCCGCCGTCAAAATTTATTCCTTCCCATGAACCAAGACGGCGCAAAAGCAACGCGGTTTCTTCCTCCGTCGCGCCGATACTTCCCGCTCTCCTGCCGTCAATCACAACAAGATACAAATATTTGCCGTCTTGCGTAATTCCCGCCGCGCTTCGCGGATGTCTTGCCTTTCTGTTATGCGTTCTTTGCGCAGGCTCTCCGTTGTTTAATATTTTATGAAACCCGCCAGCGGCGTTTTCGATATTTTCTATAGACTTAATCGCGGATTGATTAACAATAGCGGTCTTGCCGTCTTTGTAAAAAACCAGCGCGTCATACTTTGAATTAGCGGACGAAATCAACTTGCCGTTGGAAATAACAATCCCCACATTCTGAATGGTTCTCCCCTCTTTTGAAGAGGCAATATCAAAAGGGACGGCGTTAATGCCGGCAAGAAGATCATTGTCGCGCACAAAACCGGAAACTTTTGTACTTAGAATTTGATTTTCAATTTGCACCCCGCCCTTAACCACAATGTCAAGTTCTTGCGCGGAAAGATCGATTTTAAGCGCCCAAAACTCAAGCGCGGGAGAGGAAATTTTCCCGTAAAAATAATCAATCCCGTTAGCGAAAATTTGCCACTGCGGCTGAATATTCTCGACTGTTTTAAAAACGGAAGGGTTCTCTCTTTTTGAATTAACAGGGGATATTGTAGTACACGAGGAAAAAGTAAAAATCAGAGTAAAAAAAACAACCCATAAACCAACAAAACCCCGTACCTTCGATACGCTCTTGAACAACGACAAGATATGTACAAAAAGTTCGTGTTGGTTCGTGTTGGTTCGTGGTAAAATTCTTCCTCTTTCTGTTCGTGGTAGAATTCTTAGGAGAAAACTCTTAATACTCACCTTTACCCTTACGGTTTCTTTTTACCAATTTCCGGGCATTAGCTTTCTTTTTTCTGTTAAGGATGGTAGAAGGTTTTTCATAGTACTCCCGCTTTTTGAATTCGCGGATGATGCCTTCTTTTTCTACCATACGCTTAAAACGTTTGATAGCTTTTTCCAGCATCTCGCTGTCGTCAACTGTAATGTGCGCCAATTAAAATCACCTCCTTCCCTTTAGGATTAGCGTTAAATTATCTATCTATAGATTTTACTGATTATTAAATCTTTGTCAAGAAGCGGGCGTTCCGTTAAAATGTCGGGATCTGTGTTTTCCGCGCTGACGCGAAGTTCCCAATGCAAGTGGGGTCCCGTCGAAAACCCCGTCGAGCCGGACAGGGCGACAACCTCTCCGGCTTCTACCATCGAACCCTCCTGTGCGATTATGCTGTCCAAATGGTAATACGAAGAATAAACTCCCGGCGCAAGCTCGATAATTACCGTGTAACCTGTAAGTATCCTCATTCTTGCAAACACAACTTTTCCCCTGCCGCAGGCGCGGACTTCCGTTCCTTTCGGCACTCCAAAATCCACTCCGGCGTGAATCGACGTTGTTTTTCTGCCGTCCGAATATTGATTAATTCTGCGTGTTCCAAAAAGACTGGTTCTCCTTATTGTTGTTACGGGAAGGACAAGTTTGCCCGGATTGTAAACTTCATTTCCCGTGGTAGTTAAAATTTCCCATAGTTTTTCCGACTCCGCTGTTTTTTCAGGAGTGGACTCCCCTACTAATCTTGAAAGAGACGGATTAAGCACAAGCGTCTCGGAAAGAAATTCTCTTGGCGTTAAAGTAATCGGGATTTCAAAAATTGTGCCGCTTGCGTTGTTCAATTTGATAATCGCGTTTTGCGCCTCAACTGTGGAGGGGATAGTTACAATAGCCGCCGTAAAACCGGGTTTCCATTCTTCTTCGGGAATTAAAAAACAAACAGCTTTTGACACCTGTTTTCCGTCTACAAAAACAGCTACTTCTTTTATGGGAGCGTTTACACCGATAGTCACAGGGTCTCCGGGACGCGGGGATTCCGGAATTATCGCATATCTTACCTGAGCTGAAATAACAGGCTGTCCCTGTCCGGCGCAAGTTGAGAGCAGTAAACCGGCAAGGAGAATAAATATTACGCGCCTTATCATATATAACTCCTACTCGCTTTTCTTTAAATCCAAAATCATTATTTGCGGCGTTTCATTTCCTTTAAAATAATCGCGAGTTAAATTAAATACTATATCTACTTTATCATTAATTCCGAATTCTTTGTTTGTTACGCGATCTGCGCTTTGCCAGTAAAGAGCAGGCCATTTATATTTTCCTGCGTCAAGCATCATCTTTACATGTTTTGCGTCGGGTTTGCCGATAAAGTTGATTTCTTTTACAACGATTTTTTTTGTCATAAAAACAAGCGGATCGTTTTCATTACCATAAGGTTCAAATTTGTCAACTAATTTTAAAATATCGGGAGAAAGATAATCATGCGGCAGTTCCGCGTCGATATTTAAAATTTCCTCGTCGGGCTGTTCGGCAAATTCGATAGCGTCTACCGCTTTTTTTAACTTTTCCATAAAGGCGTCCCAGTTTTCCATAACCATACTGAAACCGCCCGCCGCCTGATGTCCTCCGCAGTCGATAAAAAGATTGCCGCATTGTTCAAACAAAATTTGAATATTGTAGCCCTTTGTTGATCGGATTGATCCTGTGCAGATGTCTTCGCCTATGGAGATTGCCATTGCCGGAACGCTGAAAATGCGGGAAGCGCGTTGAGCCATCAATCCTGTAACGCCTTTGTTTATTTTATCGCTGTGAACCAGAACAAACTTTTTTTCGTATTCATCAAAACTTTTAAAAGCCATAGGTTCGATAATCGCCCAGATTTCTTCTTCCAAATCTTTGCGTTTCTCATTCATAGAAGCCAATTCGCTTGCGAGGCGTTCTCTTTTTAATAAATCCTTTTCAAAAAACAGAGCCGCCGCTGTTTCGGCTTTTCCCATTCGCCGCGCCGCGTTAATACTGGGACAAAGTTTCCATGAAATATCTTTTGTGTCAAAATGTCTACCGGCAAGATCGAGTTTTTGCAAAAGCTGTAAAAGCCCGGGACGCGGCTTTTTCTCCAAGGCTTCAATTCCCCTGCGAACAATTATTCTGTTTTCGTCTAACAGCGGCATAATGTCCGCTATTGTTCCAAGCGCGGCAAGCTGAATATCGGCGCTTTCTTTCTCGGCTTCTTCCGCGTTTTTTTCTTTCAGCCGCGCGTAGGATGTGAACAGATTAACAAAAACATCAAGTTCGCTTAATTCCTTGTCGCTGTATTTCGCTATTTTAGAAAGTTCTTTTATCCGCAGTAAACTCGCTCCGGCGGTCTGCGGTATCTCTTTTCCAATCTGCTGGGAAATATCCATCATTCCCACTTCTACGCCTTTGCCGAAAAGTTTTGCGAATGTTTGTTTATGCAAAGCGGCGTCCCAGCAGAGAATATTCTGCCCTTCAAGAAAAGCCGGAAGACGCGTCTCGCTTATCGAGATCATTCCCGGTACGACAGTTTCGATTAACGTATCGACAACGGTAAGGTTGCGCGTCTTTGCGATTTCGATTACCCATGCGTCGTTTAACGGTCTTGTGTTTAACAAACAGACTTGCTGTCCGTAAAGATCGGTTCTCTGCGCGAAACGAAGGGCGCACACTAATTTAAACGCCACGCCGCAACCCGCGAGATTTCGGAACGGGTATGACGAATTTTTTAATTTTGGATTGACGATTACAAGAGCTTCGGGCAGTTCTTCCTGCGGCTCATGATGATCTGTTACGATAACATCGATAGAAAGTTCATTTGCCTTTTTTATTTCGGCAAACCGCGAGATACCGCAATCTACGGTAATTATTAAAGTGCCGTCTTTGGCGGCGAAATTTTCAACCGCGTCAAGCGATAGCCCGTAAGATTCATCGCCTGTGGGGATTCGCCATGTTACGTCCATACCTATACTTTCAAGGTATCCGGCAAGGAGCGCGGTTCCCGTAATGCCGTCGACATCGCTGTCGCCGAAAACAAGCACTTTTTCGCCTTCTTCTTTCGCCGCCAGAATACGCTCCACAGCGTCTTCCATTCCGTCCATGGCAAAGGGGTTTCGAAGGGACGTAAGGTCATCTTCCAGAAAGTAGCGGATTGAATCGCCCGTACAAAAACCTCTGCGAGCGAGTATCGAGGCGGTAAGCAGATCACAGCCGTATTTTACAGAGATTTCCTTTACCTGTTCGGGGGAAATGTCCTTTTTGTCCCATTTCATCTGACTTTATAATATAGAAAAAAAAAGAAAGTTACAATGCGATGATTAGGGGACGTCCCTCACCAATCCCAACTGTTCAGGCGTTTTCCAATCGCGCCTGTCAAAACAGAAGTTGTTAACGCTTTTGCTTCATTAAAAGATTTATTGTCCATCGAATAACGATGTACCTGCGCCGCCTCAAGCGCGCTGATCGCCGAGAGCCAGCGGCGGCAGCCGGGATTCAACTGCAAAAGACCCGATTGTTCCGAGGAGCAAGCGGCGCAAAAAGCGGCGTCTTCCCGCGCGTTGAACCAAAGTGTGTTGTCGCCGGCAATATTGCCGCAGGCGGCGCAATTTTCCAAGTGGGGTTGTATTCCCAAAAAGCCCGACCATCGCCATAAAAAGTGAATCATTAATCTTGCGCATAATTCTTCGTTTGCGCTTTCCAGTGTATCCAGCGTATCCGCCGCCAGCTTCAACGCCGTTCCCCACTCGCCGCCTCCGCCGTGTGAGGAAAGTATCGTTTCCGCCACAGCCGCGGAAGACATGGTTCTTTCGTAGAGTTCCCGTAATCCCGCTCTCCACGAATGAACGTCAAAATCACTGATTTTAGCGTACTCTTTTGATTTGTCGCGATAAATCCAAACTTGACCCGAATTGTACGGCGCGCAATAGGCGCGTAATTTGCTTTTTGCTCCGCCGAAAACAGTCGCCTTGATAATACCTTCTTCCGCCGTAAGCAGAGTTACCTCGCTGTTGGATTCCCCCGACGGGCGGCTTCTGAGGACTACCGCTGAATAGATTGCTGTTCGTGACATTGGTTTATTCTAGCACACGCATAGTCGTAGTAAATCTCTTTGCTCTCTAGGTTCGTGTGTTTCGTGTTGTTCGCAGTAGATTTCTTCCTTTTTTGGTTCGCGGTAAAATTCTTCATTTCCGCTCCCGGTATAACAAAAGTATAAAAAAGCACCCTTTTTACCCCTCAAAAGTATGAAAAAAGTATAACTTTAGACGAATTTGGTATGAAAAAAGTATAACCAAATTTCGATTTTTACGCTAATAACAGCCATATTCCCTTAATATCACACAATTTACAACGAAAACTAGGTGATTTCCCCTATAAAACTGTTAAGAATA
>Ga0268262_10000153_pt1 | contig 88071 bp, 80 predicted proteins | sample TergutNc150P3_FD_190354 | JGI IMG/M metagenome (GOLD analysis project Ga0268262, IMG submission 190354) | Nasutitermes corniger P3 segment gut microbial community from laboratory colony in Florida, USA - Nc150 P3 (SPAdes) (version 2) | ecosystem: Host-associated > Arthropoda: Insects >...
TTTTGAATATATTGAGACTTATTACAACAGAAACCGTAGACATTCGGCTATCGGATATGCTATACCAATAGCATTAACACCTAACATCGCGGCTTAGTTTGCTGTCCGATAAATCGGGGGAAGTCCAAAGGTGTTGGTTTCCATTAGGGAGCGTATCAGGCGGTGGGGCATTAAGCCATGTCTATTCCGGCAACCGGAATAGCCGTATCGTAATTTCCCGACATACTGCGGTAATCTAAATCAAAACGTTTATAGTTTTCAATTATTTCATATGTAATGTCATATTTATCAAGAACATTAATATCAATTTCAATACCCGGCGTATTAAATGATTTATAAAAAATATCTTCAATTTGCATCATAGTTTCTTGTTTTAACCCATGCTGAACACCTATAACCATTGTCACCTTGTAAATTTGATCAGCATTCAATTCTTCATCAGTTATATCAATGTATATTAACACGACTTGTCCCATAATTTCATTTTTACTTATCTTTTCTATTGGATATTTTGAATTTTTCAAACGTTTAATAAATTCGTCCGGAAATGCTGCTCTGGCATAACGCTTGGAAATCCAGTTTACTATCTGCTTAATTACATTTTTTTCCAAAACCATAGAAGCGTGTTTTGGATTTATTTTCTCAAATACGCCTTTTGTCACACGAAAAATATCATGAACAATAAAACTGATTATTCCTTTGTCATGTTCAATCTGTAACTTTCTTGGATTTTTACCGTAGAAAAGGCTGCCATCTTTTTTTTCACCAAAGCGTCCGACAATAAAATCAATGTATGGTTCATCATCAACCTTGTTATGGAATATATCGCAATCCTGCGATAATAATATTAAAAAATCAGGCGATGGCGAATCAGAGGGGATATTCCCATAAGAATTCTTTAATAAAGCTATAAGTGCGGATTTATCGTTTATAATACTGCCTTGATGCCAGCCGTTTTTTCTGAAATAATCCGGATTATTCACTTTATTCTTAACCGTCCCAATTATGACGCTGACACACTTGATCCGTATTTTGCCTTTGGTGTTGCGTCAATTCTTTCCCAGCGTTCTTTTGACATTTCATAGATGGTTTTTGACAGCCTAACAACCGTATCTTTATTAAAATCGTCATCAAGAAGATAATCAAAAAGGCTCTTGCTATAACCTTCCATTATACTATTTGCATAAACATGAAAAATCGGTTGAGAAGGCGCCGGATCAACTTCAAGAACAACATCAACCAAGCGGTGAATTTTTTTGTAATGCTCGTTATCAGGTTCAATGTTATCGAACCAGTTATAAATACTCTGTCTGGTTACGCCAAAAATCTCACCCAGTCTTGATTTAGAAAATCCGAAAAACGCGGAGATAAGCATAAGCTGTTCCCGCGTAGTAATAAAGTTGTTTGGTTTTTTAATTATTGGCAGGGATTTTAAGGCTTGCTGGTTTCGGATAAGCAGAGATAAATGGGCGGCTTCATGATATAATGTAGTTATTAACCTAGGGCTTGAAACAGTTTGTTTAATCATTTGATAGAGAAACATTTCCGGAATAATTTTTTCAACTCCGTAATTTTGCGCATTAGTCATTGCCATTTTTTCATCCCTTCCTCGGAAATCACAGAATTGTTAAAGCCGTTAATAATCGTATCATGCATTCTAAAAAACATTTCTTCAATTTGCGTTATGTCGGTGTTAGGCCCCATTGAACCAATCCAGTAATGATCCATGTCAACCATCGCAATGTCTTCATCAGGGGTCACTATTTTACGGTTGACCGGCGCTGAGAACATAAGATCCGGCGGTAAGTCCAATCCCTTCTCACCCCTGAAAACCCTGATTGCAAGCTGGCCTTCAAAATAATCCGCCGGTTTTGTGCTGCCAATTGTTTCAATGAAATACTGCTTCCTATTATTAATATATTCCGAACAAATTATACCTTGCATTTCCGGTTTGAGATATGAATCAATATCATCGTTATCAGATTGCTTCCTTATTTGATCTATATATCTTAATCCAAGTCTGACAAAAACACCTAATTTATCATGTTCCGTTGACTCTAAAATAAACTGTAAAATATTTGTATAATTCCCTATAAAATCCTCAAATCTCGTGTAAATGCTAGTTTGAAAAAGAACCTGTTCTTTATCAATTAATATTACCGTATCTTGAGTTGGGTTTTCAAAACGCCATTGGATTATTACATTTTGTCTAACATTAATTGGTCCGCCTGGAAGTACTTCAAGGGCGAAATTTTCCTGTTTTGAATACAACGGATACCCGTTTTTTCTTAAATAATCTTGAATTTTTGGTATATATTTCTCTATTGCTAAAATGGGGCTAAACCGTACCTGAGCTAAAACTAAAGCCAAAGGTTGCTTAGAAAGAGGTCTATAAGGACAATTTCGGTTAATTTCCATATATTTATACTTTACACTCTACTTTACAAAAAAACAAGAGTCTTAATAGTTACAATATCGTCAATGACCACGCCCAGTGAACAGGAATTTTTCCCGCTCTCTACTTTATCAGCGCCATCGGAAAGTCATAAAATCCCAGCGAGTACGCCTTGGGATTCTGCGCCCCGCCTGTGATTCGCGGCACGTCCAGCGTTACGAAACCGGATAGGCTTAATACCGTTACATTGCCCTGCGCTAATGCCTGGGTCGCGCCTTTAAGTCCTTGCATGATGCTGTAGGTGAATACGCCGTGACCGAATTCCTTCCGCTCCTGTGATAACTCGTTGCCGCGGCTTGAAGTAAACACAAAGGCGTTGGTATCCATGAGCGAGCGCACCAGCCGGTCATTGTCAACGCCGCCGGACTGGCAGGCGTCGATGAATACTAAAAGGTTGCCCGCCCTGTCATCCAGCACCGACACAATGTCGCTGTCAGAAATGGCAGTCGCTTCGTTCACGTTTTTATCGGCGTTCAGGCGGGTATCGTTAGGCAAAAAGAGGAACTTCCCCGCGTTGTCGCTGACGCCATGCCCCGCCAAAAAGAGCAGCACCACGTCCCTTTCCCCTGCCTGATCGAGGAACTGTAAATTTTTGCGGATATTTGCGGCGGTGGGGGGCGACGCTTCCCCGTCCGCAATCAGCAGGCTGTTCACTTTCGCGTAACGCTTGCCTTCCTGCGCCTTGAGGGCTTCGATTACCCCTTTCGCGTCAGCCACGCAGTAGTTAAGGTTGCGAATATTGGAATCCTGATAATTGTTCACGCCGATTGCGAGTATCCATAGATTGGGGAGTGACGGATTCTGACCCGCATGAGCGTTGCGCGTAACGTCAACATAAGAGCGGCTTTCCGAATAACCGTTAAAAGCGACAACTTCTATACGGTTGCTGCCGGGATCAAGGTTCACCGGTAGGGTTATATTAACCGTCTTTTGGCTGCCCGTAACGGTAAGGCTTGCTTTTTCCGCCTGCAAGCCGGTAGTTCCCTGCGCTGCCGAAAGTTCGTTGTGTCCTGCCAGCCGTCCGTTTACAATGACCTTAATGTTTTTAATAGGTTGATTTTTATCGTTAATAACTACGGAAAGATCCGCGGTTGCGGCGTTAGTCGCGCTGAAATTGACCGGAGACTGGATTGTAACTACAGGCGGTGTATAGTTGGCGATCTGCTGCATCGTAACCTTTGCTTTTGAAGCCGGATCGGGTCTGCCCTGTAACCGCGCCAGCACTACATCGGGGTTATAAAAGATTGAGCGGTAGCTGTCGATACCGGAGACGGTATCACCTACACGCACATTAAGGAAGCGGTCGGCGCGGGGAGATGCCTGATAATATCCATCCGGCGTAATCGCAATCCATTCGCCTTCAACTGAGGAGGCGGCGGTTTCGGTTTCCACAGTAAGGCCCCGGCTGGCGGAGGCAAGTTGGACATCGCTACCGGTAAATGAAATAAATTTAGCGGCTTCTTTTCCCGTATCGGCGTTCCAAAGGCATACTGCGCCATCAAGAGAACCGGACAGAATCTGTCTTCCATCAGAGCTGAACGCTATGGAAGTAACCGCGCTGGTATGACCGGTAAGGGTTTTTGCTGCTTTGCCGGTGGCCGTGTCCCATAATATTACGGTATTGTCGCTGGAACCTGAAGCGATATGCTTCCCATCGGGGCTGAACGCCATGGCATGAATCGCGCTTTTATGCCCCTTAAAGGTTTTGATTGCCTTGCCCGTTTTTACGTCCCATAGTTTTACGTCATTATCATAATTAAAAAGATTATAAGCGTCTGAAAGAACCTGCTTTCCGTCCGGGCTAAACGCTACGTAGGTAACAAAATAAATATTCAAGCCTTTAAAATCTAAAACAGCCTTGTCCGAATCCACCTTCCACAGGGTAATTTGGCCCGTACCTCCTGAAAGAATCTGCTTTCCGTCCGGGCTGAACGCTACACATTGAACTCCGTAATATTTTTGTTTATAGCTTCGTATTTCATTGCCCATAGCCGTATCCCACAATTTGATAGTCCCGTCCTCGGAACCTGTAACGATCTGCTTTCCGTCCGGGCTAAATGCCGCTGAGTTAACTACTTTGGTGTGGCCGGTAAAGGTTCGTATTTCATTGCCCGTAACCGCGTCCCTCAGTTTAACAGCATTGCCATGAGGGTATGAAATGAACTGCCTTCCGTCAGCGCTGAATGTTGTAAAGCTCCCTCCCACAGTAAAGGTTCGTATTTCATTTCCCGCGACTGTGTCCCACAGTTTTATGTTCCCGCCGGAATTAAAAAAAATCTGCTTTCCGTCGGGGCTGAACGATGCAGAGCCAACCGCGCCGGTATATCCGGCAAGAGTCCGCACCTCTCTTCCCGAAGTCACCTCCCATAGTTTCACTGTGAAGTCCTCGGCGCCTGAAATAATCTGCTTTCCGTCAGCATTGAACGCAACGGATAAAATCCCGGAAGAATGTCCGGATAATGCCCTGATTTCCCTGCCGGATGCCGCATCCCACAATTTCACGGACTTGTCACGGGAGCCTGACGCGGCATATTTCCCATCGTGGCTGAACGCTACGGAGTTTACCCAGTCTGAGTGACCGGAAAGCGTTTTAATTTCCTTACCCGTCGCAGCATCCCACAGTTTTATGGTTTTATCATGAGAACCTGAAAGAACCTGTTTCCCATCCGGACTGAAACATACCGAGCCAATTCCCTCTTTATGACCGGTAAAGGTTCGTATTTCTTTACCCTTTGCCGCATTCCAAAGTTTGACAGTACTATCAACAGAAGAACCGGAAAGTATCTGCTTTCCGTCCGGGCTGAACGCTATCGAGTCAGGTACATATTCAGGAGGCAGCTTGATGATCCATTTATACTTGCCATTGGCCACATCAAATAGCCTTAATGTATTTTCTGTTCTAGCATTAATAACCCAGCGAGGAAACTCATCTCCCATTTGCTGTTTCCCCTGATGGGAAAGCCCGGTACTTGCCAGTATCTGCTTTCCATCAGGACTGAACTTTACAGATAAAGCACCATTATATGCCTGGTTAGCCTCTTTTTGGGCAGCAACAAAGAAGGTTTGAATTGCTTTTCCTGTGCCCATGTCCCATAGTATTATTATTGCGTCATCAGAACAGGAAGCGATATATTTCCCGTCCGGGCTGATCGTTGCGCAGTAAACTAAAGACATATGCCCGCTCAAAGTTTTGAGTTCCCTGCCGGTAGCCGCATCCCACAGCTTGATGGTGTCGCCGGAACATGAAAGAATTTTACTCCGATCCGGGCTAAACTCTACGGATCGAACACTATCCCTATGCCCCATTTGCGGGAATACCTCCACATTCTGTGCAAAGGTTGGCAATGCCGGAATAATTACCAAAAGACCGCATAGGCAGCTAATGCGAAAAATTGATTTAGTTGTTATCTTCATAAAAAAACTCCTAGTTACATAAAATTTGCCAAGAACATTATTTTTATCAATTTTTATCTTACAATAATCTATAAAATACTACAACAGGAATCCCTATACGGTGCGGATATTAGCGAGGAAAAAGAGAGCTATGTTCGTGTTGGTTCGTGGTAAAATTCTTCTTTGTGATCTTAGTCCCTTTGTGATCTTCGTATGAAAACTCTCCTTTTGTTTACTCTTCCAATAAGCGTTTTAACTCATCTTTGCTTGGTAATACTGTTTTGTATTTTCCGGCAAAGATGTGTTTGTTCTTTTCTGGAAGCATCATTTAAACCATTGCGTCTTTTTTTATCACGGCATAACACAATCCCTGAGTTGAATTGGGGAAACAGTGTTTCACTAATTTCGGAACAAGATTCGCTAACCATAGGTTGGCGATTTTTTGGCTTTGAATATACAACCTCTTTTTTTATTTTATCTCTATTCACTCTCCCCCGCCATTCATGCTAAACTACCCACATGACAGCCGATGAATTACGTTCAAAGTATATCAATTTTTTCGTTTCCAAAGGACACGCCCAAATACAGGGCAAGTCGCTTTTGCCGGAAAATGACCCTACGGTGCTTTTTACTACGGCGGGGATGCATCCGCTTGTTCCGTATCTTTTGGGGCAGGAACATCCGGCGGGTAAGAGGCTCGTGGATTTTCAAAAGTGCATACGCACGGGGGACATTGACAGCGTGGGAGACCCAAGCCACCTGACATTTTTTGAAATGTTGGGCAACTGGTCTTTGGGAGACTATTTTAAAGAAGAAGCGATTAAAATGAGTTTTGAATTTTTAACTTCACCGCAGTGGCTTAATATCCCGATTGAAAAATTGGGTGTTACGGTTTTTATGGGTGAAGGGGAAGTTCCCAAGGACGATGAATCGGCGGCAATTTGGAAGAAAATGGGCATTCCCGAAAACCGAATCGCCTATTTGCCAAGAGAGGATAACTGGTGGGGACCCGCGGGAACCACAGGTCCTTGCGGTCCCGATACCGAGATGTTCTACTATATGGGGGACGCGCCTTGCGGCCCCGATTGCAAACCGGGATGCTCGTGTAAAAAATGGCTGGAAATCTGGAACGATGTTTTTATGCAGTACAACAAAAACGCAGGCGGCGCTTATGAGCCTCTTGTGCGGAAGTGCGTTGATACGGGCATGGGCATTGAGAGAACGGTAACAGTCCTTAACGGTAAAGCTAGCGTTTACGACACTGTAATTTTTGAGCCTATTATCACTGCGATTGAAAAAGCTTCCGGTTGTAAATATTCAAGCGGAGCCAATATTGATATAGACCGTTCAATACGGATCATCGCAGATCATGTGCGCTCGGCGACTTTTATTTTAGGCGATCCAAAAGCGGTAAGCCCATCCAACGTGGGGGCGGGTTATGTACTGCGCAGACTTATCCGCCGAGCCGTCAGACATGGGAGGAAATTAACATCCTCCGGGATAAGCCTATGTAATATAGCCGAGGTTGTCATTGAACAATTTAAGGGGCCATATCCTGAACTTGAAGAAAACCGCACATTTATAAAAAACGAGCTTAATAAGGAAGAAGAAAAATTCATGGAGACCTTGCAGAAGGGCGAACATGAGTTTGAAAAAATCCTTCCCAATTTACTCAAAGATCCGCGAAAAATCATGTCGGGGCGGCTTGCCTTTAAACTATACGACACTTATGGCTTCCCAATCGAACTAACGGAAGAACTTGCCTCAGAGAATGGAATGACCGTGAATCGTGATGAATTTGACGAGGCTTTTAAGAAACATCAGGAGCTGTCCCGTTCCCAAAGCGGGCAGGCTTTTAAGGGCGGCCTTGGGGATCAGGGGGAAATGGCTGTAAAGTACCACACCGCCACCCACCTTTTACACAAGGCGCTAAGGTCAATACTTGGAGACCATGTCGCCCAGAAGGGGAGCAATATCACGGCTGAACGCCTGCGGTTCGACTTTGCCCATGACGCGCCAATGACTGCCGAAGAAATTAAAAAAGCGGAAGATATTGTAAACGAACAGATAAAAAAAGACCTGTCCGTTTTTATGGAGACAATGGCTCTTGATGAAGCAAAAGCACAGGGAGCTATTGCCCTTTTTGGAGAAAAATACGAATCACAGGTAAAAGTTTATACCATCGGCAATTCCGTATCGGAATATTTTTCAAAAGAAGTCTGCGGCGGCCCTCATGTGGAAAAAATAGGCCTTCTTGGCACATTTAAGATACAAAAAGAACAATCCTCTTCCGCAGGGGTCAGAAGAATTCGGGCTGTTTTAATTTAACCTTCCCATTTACTATTTGTTTATATTTGTGTTATATTAACTAATAAGGATAACTTATGAAACGGATTTTATTTGTATTATTAGGGCTTTTTATGGCAATACCGGCTTTTTCTCAGTCGGCTTTACAGCCTGCGGCAACTGTAAATTTAACAAAAACTGAAGCTATTACCGTGGGACAGCTTCGTACAGATGTGGAACGGATGGAGAAAGCTTCCGGTAAGTCTTTATCCAAGCCCGAGCGGCTTCAGGTTCTTGATGTAATGATCAATGAAAGGCTGGTTATTCAAGCCGCCGAACGCGACAGAATAATGGTTACGGAAAATGAGGTAAACCAGCAAATACAGCAACTGCGCAATGTATTGGCCCAACAGCTTGGCCGCCAGCCTACGGAAGCGGAATTCTCGCAGGCCGTCAAGAGTGAAAGCGGACTTGATATGCAGACTTTCAGAGAACAGCTACGCAGGCAGTTTATCGTTCAAAAGTACCTCATGGCAAAAAAGGGCGATATAATTAATTCTGTTAAAACTCCGACTGATGAAGAAATTTTATCTGAGTATATTATAAGAAAAAGCGAACTTGTGCGTCCTGAAACAATCCGTTGCAGCATGATACAGATTTCATACGGTTCTGACGCGGCCGCCAGAACAAAAGCAAAAACTCTCGCTGACTCGCTTGTAAAAGAAATAAACAATGATCCCGCAAAGTTTGATGAAGTCGCCCAGAGGAGCGTCGCCCCTAATTCGGGATATAAGGCGGGAGATGCGGGTTATCTTCCAAGAAATCAGGAAGCCAGAAATCTTTTAGGCCAAAATTTCATGGACATCGCTTTCAGCTTAAAACAGGGGCAAGTGTCCAGATTAATTGAAGGTAAGGATGCTTATCAGATTATCAAGGTAACTGAAAATTACGCTGGAAAACAGCTTGAGTTAACTGACATCTTACAATTTGGAACAAGGGTAACGGTAAGAGATTATATAGGTCAGGGTCTTTTAAATCAAAGACAGCAGGCCGCTTTAAAACAGGCAAGCGAAGAGATAGTAAAGGAATTAAGAACGGGTAAAACATTCCAAATATTTGAAAATAACATAAACTGGTAGAAAAATGGCATCCAGGCGGAAGAGCCGTATTTTAGCGTTTCAAGCCCTTTATTCATGGGAATCCAACAGGGTCCCCGTGGAAGAGCTTACAACTTTCGCCTGGCTTGATGAAAAAAAATTAATGTCCCTTGACGAGGGAATGGCCGTATTTTCCAGAATGTTAATCGCAGGAGCGATTGAGAATATTAAAATTATTGATGAGACGATTAAAAAACATCTGCAAAATTGGGATATAACGCGCCTTAACCGCGTAGACCTTGCAATATTGCGGATGTCGGTATATACATTGATGTTTCAAAGAGACATATCCCCTTCCATTGTCATAGACGAAGCTATCGGTATTTGTCTGGAATATGGCACGGACGACTCCTACAAATTTATAAACGGCGTTCTTGACAGTATTCGTATAACGCTTGGGGAAAATTCCCCGCCTGAAAAATCATTATGAGCGGAATACACGGTAACCATAAACATTTACGCATAACTCTGCTTGCCGGTTTGATTCTTTTAATTTTAGCGTTAGGCGCGTTAATTTTTCTTTATTTCAGCGAAAGAAACGTTTGGAAAGGCAGCCGCAAGCAGGACAGCTTTTTAAGTCTCCTTCGCGATTATGACGAAGCCGCAGGTGAATTTTTTGGGACGCAAAGAGAGTTCGACCGCCTTCACCGCGAACTTGACAAGCTGGAAAAAAAGGCAATCAGCGTTGAATCGTGGCTTTCCATCCTGAAACGGCGAAGGATTCTCGCCAAAAATCACATACCGTCTGAAGAAATTTACCGTTCTTCCATAAAGAAAGCGTTAAAAGCGTATCCCAAATCGGAGCCTATTATCGTAATCGCCGCGGCCGCTCTTGTAAAAAATTCCGCCATTACAAGAGAAATTGAAAGTCAGCTTCGCGATTGGCTTCCGTCTATAACTGAACCCTCTTTTAACGATCTGCGGCTCTCATTATATGTGCTGCTGGGAGATTTTAATTCCCCGCAAAAAGCGCAGACGTTACCTGCAAATCTTTACGCGGACGGGACTGAATCAGTCGCCGTTAATTTGGCAATTTTAAAAGTCATTCGCGGCGATTACCACGGAGCGGCGTCTGATATACAGACACTGTTGAACAGAGAACCTTCATTACAGGCAATACGTTTTGCCGCGGAGTACAATTACGATTTCGGCGATCTTCTGCGCAGCGCGGAACTATTTGCTTCCATAAACACTGATGAAGCGATGATCCGTCAGGCGGACGCTTTGTACCTTGCCGGTTTTCCGCAAAACGCCCAGGCACTCTGGCTTATCTTGGCAAGTATTCAAAATGAAACAAGCCTCTACAATCTTGCCGTAACTTCAGATGACCCACGTTTGGGGGCGGATTATTTGGATAAACTTGCACATCTTGAAATGGGATCAAATTCAGACAGCCGTCAATTCGGACTTATCCGTTACAGCCGCCTTTTTGACAATGCGAAGGCCCTGACGTTACTAAGGGGCGATAAAAATTTTTCCCCGATTGATTACCCGTATATCGACCTTGAAATTTGCAAACGCCTTATACAGGGACAAATCCTGAGTTATCAAATCGCCCAAACATGGCTTCTTTTGGATCGCCATGAAAAAAATAAAGAACTCTACCAATGGGCGTGCCGACTTTTCTTTTTCCAACGCAGTTTTGATGAAGCCTTGATTCTTCTTAACCGCATGGATCAACTTCAAATTAATGAAAGATGGGCAAATGTATACAGAGCCTTATATTCAATGGTTGAAGGAAAATTAGATGACTCGGAAGAACTTCTGCGTCCCATGCTTTTTCAGGAACCGGATTGGTATGATTTTGCAAATTACGGATTGATTTTAGAAGCGATGCGCTCCTTTGGACACGCTCTTGAACAATACAAGCTGGCGGCGGAAAATTTGCAAAATAACAAAGCCGCGGCACGATTACAAATTCATATCGCAAGATGTTTTACCGCTTTAAAAAGACCTGCGGACGCTAGACAGGCGCTTCTTTACGCGCTGGAACTTGACCCTGATAATTTAACCGCTAGTCTTGAATTGGACAGGGGGATATAATTCTAAATATTTCTCACAAAGAACACAAAGGACGCTAAATAAACGCACGGCGTAGCCGTGTAGTTCAATAATGCCGCACAGCGTAGCACCAATAAATGCCGTCTGTTTGTTATAAAGCAAGGGAGCCTTTAGGCGACCGACAGTGCGAGAAGAGCACGAAGAGGAATCATGGGTTTTTGGTGTCAGATATGCCGCATTACTTATACGGACGTATATTTTAAACGGTTGCCTAATTCTTATCGTCCATAAAGAAGGAAGCGCAAACTGTCGGACACTAAAAAAGTCTGGTGGATTTTTGGTGTCAGACACGCCGTATTACGCCCTTTCTCTCTTCCCCTTTGTGCTCTTTGTGTGAAAATCTTAACAGATATTTGGGAAATTACCGTTATTAACAAAGAGTAGCAATCCGCCGAAGGCGAAATTGCCCTTGATTATATAAAAGGAAAGAGTAATAATACAAATACGCCATGAAAGTACTATTACATCGTGTACCGGAAAAATACCTTGAACGCTTAAACGAGCCTGATAAGGGGCATATTAAAACAGCGTTAAAAGGACTGGAAAAAGAACCACCGGAAGGGAACATTGTACCGGTAACAGGACAACCCGGTTATTTCAGGTTAACAATTGGAAGTTATAGAGCTTTATTTCGGTATAAAGAGAATTATATTTTTGTTACACATCTTGATCCGAGAGGTCAAGTATATAACAAGAAGAACAAAGGAGGCAAACGATGACAACAACCGTTTTAAGAAAAGAATTACATACGATGATTGACACAATACCGGAACAATCATTACCGGTAATAAAGCCGCTATTAAATTTTCTCTCCAACGATTACTGGAAACCTGTAATAGAACCGGCAAGCCCTGAAGAAATAGAAATGATTAATGAAAGAATGAAAGATTACGAAAATGATCCGTCAAGTTTTAAACCTCTAAAATAGATAAAGGAAATAGCCCTCGTACAAGAACTCCCTCCTCCCTTTTCCCTCTTCCCTTCTCCCCTCTTCCCCCCTTCGTGTTCTTTGTCCCTTTGTGCTCTTCGTGTGAGGTCTTTTTGAACAAATCGATATATTGACTAGAATAATCAATTTTTGTATTATAGTACCCAATAATAATATCGAACGGAGGAGAAAGATGAAAGTTATTCCCTTAGGAGACCGGGTTATGGTCAAACTTGAAAAAAATGAAGCAAAAACAGCCGGGGGAATCATTATTCCCGATACGGCGCAGGAAAAAACCCAGCAGGGAACTGTCGTAGCGGTTGGACCAGGCACGGAAAAAGAAAAAATCACGGTAAAAAACGGCGATAAGGTAATGTACGATAAATATGCCGGGACCCAGGTTAAAATTGACGGTGTAGAACACTTAATCCTGAAAATGGTTGATATCATAGCAGTAGTTGAATAAATTAAACCGTTTATTAGTTTTATTTACTCTTTTTTACATACTGTTGCTTCCTTCTTGTTCAAGACTGGGGTACGGGGTTTTGCTGTGGTCTATTGACGATCCGCCCGTTGATTCAGGTATTGTTCTACCCGTTTATATCAAGTCAAACATCGAAAAAAAATGGGTAGTAGGCATACCTGAAAAATCAATAGCGCAGAAAGAATATAAAAAAGAAATTCCCCTTACCCAGCTTGAATTTATCGGCAGTAAACGAAGGGCCGAAAAATGGGCTGAAAATTTCGCGCCGTACGCAATGATGTACGCCGAAAATTTACAGGACGGCCTTCCAATCCGGGATAACACCGACAACAACTCGCGGCGCGTGTACCGTCTGCGTCTTGGAGAAATTGTAAAAGTCCTTGGCGTTGCAAATGGCACTCCTCCTATCAGCACTACAGGCGATCCTCTGCCGGGCGAATGGTACAGAGTGCTTACAAACGATGGGGTAATCGGTTACTGCTTTTCTTACAGGCTAAAAATATTTAATCAAAATGAAGGCTCTGTCCAACAATCGGACACTCCCAAAAAGAATACGCCGGATCCCGATCTTGATATGATTTTGTCAAAAACATGGTCTTCTGAAATTTATTCGCAAATGATCAATTCAGGGCATATCAATATTCAGGAGATGGAAAAAAATTACCGTTTTGATCCCGGATATGATACGGGCATTGCAAGAATTATTCTGCCTGATTTGGAAAAGCAATTTACATACCAAAAAATAATATCTGAAGGAGAGCGCGCATGGATTTTTGAAGGGACGAACCTTCAAATGGTACTAAGAACAAATACCACCCTCGCGGTGCAATTCATGGAAAGCTCAGGAGTAAAGCGCACTCTCTTATTTACGGCCCTTCCCGCCAATGTAAACGATCTTGTTATTCAGGAAAACGCTAGGCGTGAAACTCAATACTTGGCAATCTACAATCAAGGTCCCGTATTTACAAGCAATAATTACGGAACCATCACATTAATGAAAACCGGCGATTTTTCATGGACAGGATACGATCTTCTTGTCCCTCAGTTGATTCCGCAGGAAACTAAAGGCAACGGAAAGATTAGCATGGATTTGTTTATTTCACCGTCTTATGAAGATCGTTATAACGGCGCTTTTACTTTACGTTTTACGGACATCAGGCAAAAAAACACCATTTGTTTTTTATACGCTCTTGACAATCAGGGGCTGCGCCTTGAAGTTGTGCCTGATTACGGCATAGAAGATATTACCGTTATGCGAAGAGCGCCTTCACCTGTAGTTTTGTACTTCTTTAAAGATTCCCCTCTTTAAAATGGCGTTTGTACAATTTTCCCGCATAAGCCTGAGTTTCGGCGACAGGGACTTACTCAAAGACATTTCACTCCGCCTTGCCTCAAGCTCAAAATCATGCCTGACGGGGGCGAACGGCAGCGGTAAATCCACATTAATGAAAATAATCGCGGGAAAATTAATTGCAGACTCAGGAGAGCGCGCGGTACAAAAAGACTGCCGTATCTCTTACCTGCCGCAATCGGGAATAGTTCATCATGGCAAAACCCTTCGCGATGAAGTTGAAACCGCTTACGGCTTTGTCCATGCGTTACTTGAAAAAATGGAAAAAACTGGTGAGCTTCTTGAAAAAGCGAAAAACGACGGCTCTGCGACAAAAATTTTGATAGAAGAACATCACAATTTACAGGAACAAATTGAAGGAACGGGCTTTTACAGGCGCGAAGGTGAAATTGCCTCCGTTCTTTCCGGTCTTGGTTTTTCCGTAAAAGACATAAACCGCGACACGGGGGAATTTTCAGGCGGCTGGCAGATGCGAATCGCGCTTGCAAAAATTCTTTTGGAAAAACCGGACATTCTTCTTTTGGATGAACCTACCAATTACCTTGACATAGAAGCAAGATCATGGCTTGAAAATTGGCTTAATGAATTTAAGGGGGGATATCTTTTAGTCTCGCATGACAGATATTTTCTTGATACGTGCGTCAATGAGGTTTATGAACTTTACAACGGGGACCTAAAAAGGTATGCGGGAAATTACAGCGCGTATGAAAAAACGCGTAAAATAGAGCTTGCAAGCCTTGTAAAGCGTTATGCCGAACAGCAGGAAGAAATCGCAAAGACAGAAGCCCTTATCCGCCGTTTCCGTTACAAGGCGACTAAAGCCGCTTTTGCGCAGGAACTGATTAAACGTCTTGAAAAAATGGAACGCGTTGAAATACCGGAATCTTTTAAAAAGATTGAAATCAGTTTTCCGCCTCCGCCACATTCGCCTAATGTCGCCCTGTCTCTTGAAGGAATCGGAAAAAGTTACGGGAAACATCCGGTATTATCCGCGCTTGACCTTTGCCTTGACTCAGGAGAGCGGCTTGTGGTCGCGGGCCCCAACGGCGCGGGCAAAACTACCCTATTGCGGATAATCGCCGGCGCTGATAATGATTTTACGGGAAACGTAAAACATGGAACCGGCATAAAGACGGGATACTTCTCACAGGACGCGGCGGAGGCGATGGACTGTCCACTGTCAATACTGGAGTTTATGGAAGAAGAAGCTCCTTTTTCACTTGTTCCAAAATTACGCGATATGTTAGGCGCTTTTTTATTCAGGGGGGACGATGTATACAAAAGCGTATCGGTCTTAAGCGGGGGAGAAAAAAGCCGCCTTGCGCTGCTAAAAATGTTTTTAAAACCGATGAATCTGCTCGTTCTTGACGAGCCGACAAACCACCTTGACCTGTATTCAAAGGACATTTTACTTGACGCTTTGAAAAAATTCTCAGGGACTATTATCTTTGTTTCCCATGACCGCGCTTTTATGGAAGAGCTTTCTACAAAAACGCTTGAACTGTCGCCGGGGACGGACAATGCTCCCGCTAAAGCAAAATTATTTTACGGCAATTACGCGTATTATCTGGACTCTAAAGCAAACGCAGAGCATAAAGAGCCGGAATCTTTGCAAATGTCAAAAACAAAAAGTTTTATCCCTGATGTTACTAAACAGAATAACATTACAAACATTGAAAAAAGGACTCAAGACAAGCAAAAACAGGCAAAAGTACGCAAACTGGAAAGACAGGAAGAGGAAATTATAAAATCGCTTGAAGAACTTGAAAAAGAGAAAATAAAATTGGAAACGGAACTTGCAATGCCCGACGTTTATTCAAACGGAGAGAAAGCGAAAGCGGTTAAAATTAAACTGGATGAATGTACGGCGGTTATCGAAGTCAAAACCCGCGATTGGGAAGCTGTTTCCAAAGAACTTGACAATATTTCTTTTATTTGATAATTTTCAAATAAAAGGAAGAAATGCAAAAAATATTTAAATACCCATGGGTAATTATCGCCATTATCGCAATTATTACAATATTTTTCGGTTTTCAACTTCCAAAAGCCGAATTGGAAAATAACAACCTCCGTTTTGTCCCGCTTGATGATCCCGCCCTTATAACCACACGGTGGATTGACGGAATGTTCGGCAGTTCATTCTTTATCCTTGTAGGACTCCAGCGGCAATACGGCACGGTTTTTGACGCTGATTTTATTAACAGTATAAGAGATTACACAAATGAGGTTGAAGACATACCCATTGTTAAAAGCGTTACTTCATTGATCAACGCCGAATATATTACTTCAAAAGACGACGCCATTGTCGTGGAAAAACTTTTAAAAAGCGGTTTTACGGGCACTCGGGAAGAAATCGCAGAATTAAAACGTCGCCTTCTTTCATGGGATATGTACGAACGCGCGCTTTTTTCCGATGATTTTACCGCGACTCAAATTTTAATACCGCTGTCAATAAATTCAGAGCAGGCAAGCTCTAAAAAGACAAGCGAATACTTTATTAAAATAAGGGACATCGCGCATAAAATATTTGACGGTTACGCGACAGTCCATGTTACGGGAATGCCCGTCATTATCGCCACCGTAAACGAGGCGATGAACGCCGATCTTAAACTGCTAATTCCTGTTGTAATTCTTGTAGTACTGTTAATACTTTTTATTTCTTTCCGTTCCTTTACTCCCGTCGTGCTGCCTCTTATCTCTGTAGTTATATCTGTAATATGGTCTGTAGGGGCAATGCCTCTTTTTAACATTAAGCTTTCCGTTATCTCTACCGTTCTGCCCGTTATACTTGTAGCCGTCGGAAGCGCCTATGGGATACACATTGTCACCCATTACATTTTAAGGCGTGAAATTAACAGTTCCGATATAAGCCGCGAGGAACATAACGCCATTGTTATTGAAACGGTAAATAAAATTATAAAACCCGTATTTCTTGCCGCGTTAACCACTTTTGTAAGTTTTCTTTCATTTTGTTTTACCTCCGTGGCTCCTTGCAGGGAATTCGGCTATTTTTCGAGTTTTGGAGTAGCCGTAGCATTTTTGGTTTCAATCTTACTTATTCCCTCCCTATTAATCATAAGAGGGCCGAAAAAATTTAAAACAGTCAAAAACGCAAGCTCGGATAATCGTGGTTTCAGCGTTTTCCTTGCGGACAATTTTTTTATCCTTGCAATGAGAAAAAAGACTATTCTCTTTCTTGCCGTTATAACGGTAATTTTTTCTGTTTATGGTTTTTCAAAATTAATAATTGACAATGTAATGGTTGAATATTTCAGGCCAAATACTGAAATTTACATTGCCGATAAATTTATAAGGCAGCAGTTCGGCGGTTCAAAAGTAGTAAGCATTGTCGCAAGCGCCGAAAGTACGGAAATTATTTTACACCCGGATACTCTTGCGGCCATGGACGGTCTTTCCGCTTATTTACAGAAGAATGTTCCCGGCGTAGGCAAAGTAATGGGCTTTACCGACCTTGTAAAACGCATTAATCAGGTTTTTAACGCAGGTGAAAGCCCCGACGGACTTCGCGTAACGTCATCCCCTTCCACCGCTTCTAAAACTTCCGACAGTTTTGGATTTGGCGATTTTGGTTTTGGCTCTTTTGAATACGATAATTCAGCGGAATCGCATTCCAATAACTCCAATAATTCAGGATCAGACAAAGATAAAGTTTATACGCAAACTGAATTGATAGAACTGTTTGACCGCGCCGCAGGCATTTCCCGCGCAATGAACGTTAATGACCTTATTTGGGAACTTAAAAAGCAGATAAATTATGAAGGTTCCTCTTATTATGAAATACCTTCCGATCCAAAACGTTACGGTAAGGAAAACAAAAAAGACTTACAAAAATTAATAGCGAATTACCTTGTTCTGCTTTCAGGAAACATCAGCGAATACGCAAACGACCCCCTTGAACCTACGGCGTTTAAATCGACGGTGCAATTGCGCACTGTGGGAATGGAAGACAGCCACGCCATCTTCCGCACAATAGAAAAGTATGCGGCGGATAATTTTCCCGCAGACGTAAAATTTACTTTGGGCGGCACTACAATGGTGGAAAGCTCATTGAATGATCAGGTTGTGCAAACGCAGATTGTTTCAATGTTATTCTCTATCATTTGCGTTTTTATAATAGTATCGTTAGCAAATAAATCATTAATTGCCGGTATTATCGGAATTATCCCGCTGTCAATTTCCATATTGATTAATTTTGCCGTTATGGGATTTGCCGGTATTAAGCTGAATCTTGGCACTTCGATGGTTGCCGCCGTCGCCGTCGGCATTGGCATTGATTATTCCATTCACTGCCTTGAAGCATACAAGCGCGAATATCTGGCCTCAGGCGGCATTGCCGCAGGCGGCAGGAGCGATTTTTTGCGTCAGGTGTTTTTCAGTTCGGGGAAAGCCATTGTCATCAACGCTTTATCCGTCGGCGCGGGGTTTGCCGTTTTAATGTTGTCAAATTTTGTTATGTTAGGCGATCTTGGAATGTTAATCGCCATTACCATGTTTTCAAGCGCATTTGTAAGCCTGACGGTTCTTCCCGCCTTACTTGCGTTGATTAAGCCAAAATTTATTTATAAGGAGAATATATGAAAAACAAGCTCATTTTATCGATCTTCCTTTTAGGGGCGCTCTTTACAATCCACGCGCAGGACGCGAATTCTATCGTAAAAGCTTCAAGAAACAGAATAAAAGCAGATACTGTTTCTATACGGTCAAAAATGGTTATTCAGGCCAAAGACGGATCAACCACAGAAAGAGTCATTGACAATTATTCAAAAGACGGGCCGAATGGGGCGCGTAATGTCATTGTATTTCAAAAGCCCGAAAGCGTGGCGGGAAGCCGTTTCCTTACCATGGAAAATAAAAAAGGCCCTGATGACCGCTGGATTTTCCTGCCAAATCTGGCTAAAGTAAGGCGTATTGCTTCTTCTGAAGGTTCGGGAAGCTTTATGGGGACTGACTTCTCATATGATGACATTTCCGCGACCAGCCGCGGCGCTGAACTTGATACTCATTCTTTGCTTAGAGAAGAAAATTTCGGCGGTTCCCCCTGTTATGTGATTCAATCGGTGCCCAAAGACGGCTCTTTTCAATATTCTAAAATGGTTCAATGGATAACAAAAGATACATCCATGATCATGAAAATAGAATGTTACGATAAAAAAAATACTCTTGTAAAAACAGTGGAAATGTCAGGCGTTAAGACTATTCAGGAACGTCTTACAGTTACCGTCACAAAAATGACAACTCACGCCGCCGGAACGTCCACGACAATTATAAATGAGATTGTCAAATACAACGATCCGATTCCGGAAGGAGTTTTTACTACGGCGTATCTTGAAACGGGGAAAGTAAGCAGGTAAAGACACCGTATATTTATGACTAAAAAGCATAATACCTATTATATAAAACTGTTTTTTTTTGTTTTGATTTTATTGGTTGTGATTTTTTCCTGTAAAAAGGATAAAAACGCAGGACGGGATGGTACGGAAGGCAGTATATCGGCATTAAACAACGGACATCAAAAACAGGGGCAATACGATGATGAAAGCGATTTTGAGGTGGAGAAAATCTACGGCGACTTCGGTGAAATTGATGGAGTTGTAATTAAAAAATATATAGGCAAGAAAAAAATAATACACATACCGCCGGAAATAAATTCTTTGCCTGTTACTACTATCGGAGAAAGCGCGTTTTCTTATCATGGAGAAGGCGCGATGCCTGAAGAAAAAAAACTTACAAGCGTAACCATACCGGATAGTGTTCATACCATTGAATACTGCGCATTTGGATACATTGAACTTACCAGTGTAAAATTAGGCAACAATGTTCGGTATATTGGGAACAAAGCATTTGCGTCTAATCAACTTACCGATATAATCATTCCCAATAGTGTTCATAGTATTGGTGATGAAGCATTTGCATACAATCAAATTACCGGTGTAACCATTCCCGATAGCGTTGCCAGCATTGGAGAAACTGCGTTTTATGGCAATAAACTTACAAACTTAGCTATTCCGGACAATGTTTATAGTATTGGAGAAAATGCATTTGCATACAATAAACTTACCAATATAACTCTAGGTAATAATGTTGAAACAATAAGTAAGTGTATGTTTCAAGGTAACGAACTTAAAGTTATAACCATTCCTGATATTGTAACAGATATAGAATATGAAGCATTTGATAAAAATCCGCTTACCACAATAATTGTTACCAGTAGATTTGATCTATACAAAAGTTCTTTTCCCAATAATTTTTCAGCTTTCTTTGACTCAAATAATAATAAATCCGGGACTTACACATGGGACGGCAGTTCATGGAATGTTAAATTATCAGACATTGCAGACCCAAAAGATTTTGAGGTAAAAATAATAAAAGGGAAAAATATTAAAGATTACTTTGATAGTAATATAATTTCTAAAGATCACTATCAATACTATGATAATAATATAATTCTTATTGTTGATTATAATGGTGAAAATGAAAATGTTATTATTCCTTCTAAAATAAAAGGACTGCCCGTTATTTGTATTGATGGTGAATTTAAATTTGATTATCGAGGATTTAAAGGCAGCGTAACCATTCCGGACAGCGCTATATACATTGGACACGGAGCGTTTTTTGGTATTCCGCTTACCGGTGTAACTATTGGTAATAACGTTAAAACTATTGGAAAACGGGCGTTTTTTGAATGTAAACTTAAAAGCGTAGTTATTCCTAACAGTGTTACTACTATTAATCAGGGAGCTTTCAGACTTAATCCTATTGAAAGTATAACTATTCCGGCTAACGTAAATCTTGATAACGAAGAAGATTACATATTCCCTAATGATTTTGATGACTTTTATGACAAGAACAATAAAAAAGCGGGAACTTACGTATGGGACGGCAAAAACTGGAAAGAAAAAAAATAAGCACTGTAAAATTGAGGGAATTTCGTGACAAAAAGATATAATACCAATTATATAAAACTGTTATTTTTCGTCTTGATTTTGTCGGCTATGGTTTTTTCCTGTAAAAAGGACAAAAATACAGAGCAGAATGATTCGGGAGAAAATATATCGGAGTCCGACGTAAAACATCAGGAACAAAAACAAGAAAAATACGATGACGATAGTGATTTTGATATAGAAATCATAACTGATGACTGGGATGACGACCCCATTGCAGTTGTCATAAAAAACTATAAAGGTAATAAAAAAACAATACACATGCCGCCGCAAATAAATTCTTTGCCTGTTTGGAGAATTGGAGAAAACGCATTTGCTGATAAACAAATTACAAGCATAGTTATACCTGACAATGTTTATACAATTGAAAACAGCGCATTCAAGAACAGCGGACTTAAAAGCGTAATTCTTGGTAATAATGTTTCTACTATCGGGGAAAATGCATTCGAAAATAATAAACTTACCGACCTAACCATTCCCGATAGTGTTAGAAATATTGGGAGAAGCGCTTTCGAAAAAAATCAACTTATCAGCTTAACCATTCCCGACAGTGTTAGCGGTATTGGTGAAAGGGCATTCGCGGATAATCATATTTCTAATTTAACTCTTAGCGTTAATATTAAAGAAATTTACGACGGCGTATTTGCGAATAATAAACTTAAAATTATAACTATTCCCGATAGTGTAAAGTATATAAAACAAGAGGCATTTGATAAAAATCCGCTTACCGCTATAATTGTTACCACCAGTATTCTTTCTTTACGCCAAAATTCATTTCCCAATGATTTTACAGATTTCTTTGACTCAAATAATAAAAAGCCGGGAACTTACACATGGAATGGCAAATCTTGGAGTTTTGTATTATCGGAATATACAGACCCAAAATATTTTAGAATAAAAATATTAAAAGGTAAATATAAAGATGATTACTATGATAATAATATAGCGCTTATTGAATATTGTGAATGGAATAATAATACAAATATTGTTATTCCTCCTAAAATACAAGGATTACCTGTCGTAGGTATTGAAAATTGGTTAACCCATGAAGCTACCAACATAACCATACCGGACAGCGTTATATACATTGGCAAAATGGTATTTGAAGAAAGATTAAATCTTACCAGCGTAACTCTTGGTAATAATGTTAAAACCATTGAATATGGCGCATTTGCTTTTAATAAGCTTACCAGCGTAGTTATTCCTGACAGCGTTAAAAACATCGGAGAACGTGCATTTTATGTTAATAAAATTACCAGTGTTACATTTGGGAAAGGTGTTACTGAAATTGAACCGGAAGCGTTTGCCGTAAATCAAATTACCAGTATAGTTATTCCTGACGGTGTTACAACTATTAGAGAAGGAGCTTTTTGGAAAAATCAACTTACCGGTGTAGTTATTCCTGACAATATTACTATTATTGAAACACGGGCATTTTGGGAGAATCAACTTACCGACGTTAAAATTGGAAATGGTGTTACAGAAATTGGAATGGAGGCATTTGCTAATAATAAACTTACCAATATAGTAATTGGTAAAAATGTTACCGTTATTAATTCAGAAGCTTTTAGAAGCAACCCCATTGAAAGCATAACTATTCCCGCTAATGTAAATCTTTGTAACATAGAAAAAATCATGTCATTCCCCAATAATTTTGATGCCTTTTATGACTCAAACGGCAAAAAAGCGGGAACTTACGTCTGGAACGGCAATTATTGGAGAGAAGAAACAGGCTCTATAAAATAGGGGTTTGTACCCTATACTATTATTAAAAAATTTATGATACTATATGATAATCGGCAAGGAGATATTTTATGAAAATAAAACCTTTTATCAAAATAATTGGAAATAACAACCAAAATACTGGTTGTGTTTCTTCTAAAATAAATACGGACAAATTTTTAAGGAGGGATTGATATATGTTGAAAAAAGCGTTTTTATTTACTGCCGTTGTTTTGTTTATAAACGGAGCTATTTTTGCGCAGGATTTTGGTTTTGGTTCTGAAGATGAGGATACTTCAAAATCTTCAACGGCATTTACGGTCGGTGGGGAAATTTCAGCCGAAGCGATACCGTATATTTTTGACCTTAACGACGAAGAAACGCTTATTGATTCATCATGGAATGTAAAACTTAATTTGGCGTTTACAAGTTCTTATATTGATATTTTTTCCGTTTTAAATTTTAATTCAGACTCCATAAATGAATTATGGACCGGAAGTTCAAAATTAAAAGAATGGAATTACACTCCCCTTATTATTGACGAACTTTATTTTCGCGTATATATCAGCGCGGTGAATATCGAAGCAGGTTATCGTAAATTAACATGGGGAAGAGTCGATGCCAACGGCCCGTTAGATGTAATAAATCCGATTGATTATACGGACCTTATAGATATTATCGATATAAAAGAAAGAAAAATAGCGCGCCCTATGGTTCACATTACATGGAACGCCGGCAATTTTTCCAAATTGGAGGGAGTATTTATTCCCAATTTTACGCCGCATCGCTTCGCTTCCGAAGGACGCTGGACACCTTCGCAATATGCAAACATGATGGAAATGTCCGTAAATGAAATTTATACAAGATTAGTTCAAAAGATTCCCGGAGGAGAAAACACCATAAATGCGATGTTTCCTTCCGGTTTACCTGAATATTCTTTTGAATTACCATTTCCCGACACGTCAGGCATTGAATATTTTCAGGCCGGTCTTCGTTTTACAACTACTGTAAATTCTGTGGATTTAGGCATTCAATATTTTTACGGTAATTTATTCAGGCCGAATTACTGTCTTTCCGATGACGGAATAAACGCATTTATTAATGATCTTATCTACGGAAATATGACTAATCCTAATCCCGGCAGTTATACCGGCAATATGTCTTTGTTAGACCCGCAAATACATTATGCCCGTTATCATCAAATTGGAATTGATTACGCGCAAGTTCTTTTTGGACTTAATATCAGGGCGGAGGCCGCAATTAATATAACCGAAGATTTAGACGGCGACGACGGTTCTCTTCAAAATCCGTTTGTCGCATGGGCGTTTGGTTTTGACAGAGAGCTTTTCTGGGGAATTAACGCCAATGTGCAATGCGATGAAACAATCCGTCTTTTAGATGATAAAGTGGGAGATAACCCCGTATTTGATTCGGAAGCCGGAACAAATATAACTTCTACGCGTATTAGCGTACATTTGTCAAAAAGCTTTCTTAGGGACAAGCTTGAAACCGGCATAACCTGCGTTTGGAAAATAGAGGATTCCGATTTTTACTTAATTCCTTCGCTTGCGTGGACGGACGGCAATTTGACGGCAAAAATAACCGCGGGTATTTTCCTGGGAAATGAAAACGGAGAACTTGGACAGTATTGGGAAAACAGCTTTGTTAAATTAGCCTTTTCTATCATATTTTAATTTTTTTAACTTAACTATATAATGTTCATATGAACATATTAATTATAGGCGGCGCGGGGTACATAGGCAGTCATGTAACAAGGGAATTCCTTGATAAAGGCTGTAACTGCGCCGTTTACGACAATCTTTCAAGCGGGCTTCGTGAAAATCTTTTTACGGAAGCAAAATTTATTCACGGCGATATTCACGATTACCAGACGCTGCTTGCAGCCATGAAAAGCGCCGCATTTGACGCCCTTATTCATCTGGCGGCGTCCAAGGCCGCGGGTGAATCAATGCTGAACCCTGAAAAATATTCCCGCAATAATATCTGCGGAACGCTTAATATTTTAAACGCCGCCTGCGAAGCCGGAATCAAACGTATCGTTTTTTCATCAAGCGCCGCCGTTTACGGAGAGCCTCAATACCTGCCTATTGATGAAAAACACCCTGCAAACCCAGAAAATTATTACGGTTTTACAAAACTGGAAATTGAGCGTTTTTTAGGCTGGTATGAAAAACTAAAAAATATCCGTTATGCGAGCCTTCGCTATTTTAATGCCGCAGGCTACGACATAAAAGGCCGTATAAAAGGACTTGAACAAAACCCCGCAAATCTTATTCCTATTATAATGGAAACCGCCTGCGGCATTAGAAAAGAAATGCAGATTTTTGGCAATGATTATGACACTCCCGACGGCACTTGCATACGCGATTATATTCATGTAACCGATCTTGCTTGCGGGCACTTTATGGCCCTTGATTACATTATAAAAAACAATAAAAGCATTACTGTTAATCTTGGAAGCGAAAAAGGTTTTTCCGTAACCGAAGTGCTTGAAACAGCGCGTAAAGCGACAGAAAAACCGATACCTGCAAAAATCACAGGCCGCCGCGCCGGAGATCCCGCCATGCTTACCGCATCCGCCTCTCTTGCGCGGGAATTATTGGGCTGGCAGGCGCGTTATTCTGATATGGAAACATTAATTAAAACAAGTTGGGAGGCGTATTCAAAATGAAAGAAAAATTATTTTCATATATCGATAATTCCGCGGAATTGGCGGTTGAACTTGAGAGCGAACTAACAAAACTTCCCGCCATTTCGCCTGAATCGGGAGGCGACGGCGAATTTGAAAAGTGTTTTTTTCTTGAGAACTGGCTTCGCGAGCACGGCATAACGCAGCTTGAGCGTTTTGACGCGCACGATGACAGGGTAGAAAGCAAGAAACGGCCGAATTTAATCGCGACAATTGACGGCAGTGATGACGGTAAAGGAAGACTCTGGATTTTAAGCCACCTTGACGTTGTCCCGCCCGGTGAAGAAAAATTATGGGACAGCGATCCATGGACTGTTATACGCAAGGATGATTCTCCCGGACCAAGGGTTATCGGACGGGGAGTGGAGGATAATCAGCAGGGATTGGTGTCTTCCGTTATTACGGCGCTGGCTTTTGTAAGTCAGAAGTTAAAACCTTTACGTACAATAAAACTTTTATTTGCGGCTGACGAAGAAATGGGGTCTGCTTTCGGCATTGAGTGGCTTGTAAAAAATCACGGCGAATTATTTAATAAAAATGATATGGTACTGGTGCCTGACGGAGGGGATAAAAAGGGCGAATGTATTGAAATTACCGAAAAAAATATTTTATGGGTAAGGTTTGTAACCCACGGAAAACAGGCGCACGGTTCACTGCCGGATTTGGGAGCCAACGCTTTTTTGGCGGGCTCTGATCTGGCTTTGCGCCTTCATTATGAACTTTCAGCTAAATTTGACATGCATGATCCGATGTTTGATCCTGACTACTCTACTTTCCAACCGACAAAAAAAGAAGCCAATGTCCCTAACGTTAACACTATTCCCGGAGAGGATGTTTTTTACATGGATATGCGCGTCCTTCCGTGTTATTCACCGGATTCCGTACTGGCTGAAGTTGACAGAATAAAGACTGAAATAGAAAATAAACATCACGTTACAGTTGAATACACTTTGCCCCAGTTAATGCAATCCAGACCTACCGACGCAAATGCGCCTATTGTTACATTACTGACCAAATCGGTACCGGAAGTTTATTCAGTCCAGCCGCGCCCTATTGGTATCGGCGGCGGCACAATGGCGGCATATCTTCGCAATATCGGAATAGACTGCGCGGTCTGGACAAAGACGCAGGAAACCCTTCACCAGCCGAATGAGTATGCGCTTTTGGAAAATATTCTTGGGGACGCTAAGGTTTTTGCATTATTAGCGATTAGCTAATAGCATAAAATTTTTAGGGAGGGGACAAAATCAGCGCGGCAAAAATTATCGACTCGGAAAAAATAATAGCTTCCCTATGCGAAGGCGGTTCTGTCGCGGGGCTTCTTCCCTCATACGAACCGCGCAAAGCGCAGCTTGACTTGCTTGCCCTTATTACCCGCGCCTTTAATGAAGACGCGCTTGTCATGGCGGAAGCGGGTACGGGCGTGGGCAAATCATTCGCCTATCTCCTTCCCGCAATGCACTTTGCGCTTGCAAATAAGGAAAAAGTTGTAATCTCCACCGCTACAATTACGCTGCAGCAGCAGTTATTTGAAAAAGACATCCCGCTTGTCGCTTCAAGTATGCCGGATGTAAAAATTAAATCCGTCATTATGAAAGGAAGGGGTAATTACCTGTGCCTGCGCCGACTTGACGATACGTTACGTGAAGGTTTGCTTTTTGATTTTGATAGAGAAGAAATTGACAATATTGTGGAATGGTCGCAGAAAACAAAAACAGGGGCAAGATCGGAACTTGCCTTTATGCCTTCTGAAAATTTATGGAGCGGCGTATGCTCTGAATCTGATCTATGTTTGGGAAACCACTGCCCATTCAGGGAACAGTGTTTTATACTTGCCCTTCGCAGGGAAGCAAATAACGCGCACATAATTGTTGTGAATCATCATCTGCTTTTTGCCGATCTGGCCGCAAGGTACCAGGGCGCGGGTTATGAAAACGCGGTGGTTCTGCCCCCCTTTAACCGGCTTATAATAGACGAGGCCCACACAATTGAAAACGCCGCGACTTCATTTTTTTCGCAGGAATTTGCAAGAACGGGGATTTTCCGTCAGCTTGCAAGGCTTTACAATACGCGCAAGGCAAATATGCACGGTTTACTGGTAAGACTGTGCGCAATGCTGCCCTCAGGCGAAGATCGCCTGGACGATATGGCTGATATTATTCAAAAAGTACGCGCGTCCGCTGAAAGTCTTGATGACTGCGCCCTGGAACTCTGCGGTCTTGAGGGAATTTTCAGGCTTTCTCCGTCTGTAGACGAATCATTTTTAAAAAAAGCGTTATTCCCAAATTTCAAGGCGTTACGAAAAGATATTCTTAACCTTACAAATTTGATTCGTGATATTTTAGAAAAACTTGACGACGGGCAAACGGCTGACCCTGTTGTTTGGGAAATTAAAACTATTGTAAAGCGTCTGGACGGCGCCGCGGAGATATGCAATGTTTTCTGCCGTTATAAAAAGCACGAAGACCATGTTTTATGGATAGAAAAATTACGACTAAAAAATAATCCATGGGCAGTCTTTACAAAAACGCCGCTGGATCTGGCTCCCATTCTGAAAGACAGCGTATTTTTACCAAACAAAACAGTAGTCTGCGTATCCGCGACATTGGCAATTAACGACGATTTTACTTTCTGGGCAAACCGCTGCGGTATTGCCGGTATCAATACCCGCCTGCCGCTTTCAGGCTGTTTCCCCTCTCCCTTTCCCTACTCAAGCGCGGTCCTCCTTGCCTCTCCACAGGACGCTCCCCTCCCCGACGAAGAAGGGTATCAGGAATTTGTCAATAAGGCCGTAGCAGACCTTGCCGCCGTCGCCGGAGGCTCAGCCCTCGTACTATTCACTTCCTATCAATCGCTAACGGGCAGTTACAACGCCGCTTTAGCGGAATTGAGTCCAATGGGCATTCGCTGCCTGAAACAGGGAGATGATGACCGTACCCGCTTGTTACAAGCCTTCCTGTCCGATGAAAGCTCCTGCCTTTTTGCCACAGATTCGTTTTGGGAAGGGGTAGACGCGCCCGGCGACACTTTGCGGCTGGTCATTATCTGCCGCTTGCCTTTCCGCACACCCGGCGATCCCGTCCATGAAGCGCGAAGGGAGGCGGTGGAAAAGCGCGGCGGAAACCCTTTTTTGGAACTTTCCCTGCCTCAGGCTGTGATGAAATTTAAACAAGGTTTTGGCAGGCTTATGCGCCGAAGCGCCGACAAAGGAGTGGTTGTTGTCCTTGATGGGCGGATTTTAAAAAAAGCTTATGGTAGTTTATTTCGACAATCTTTGCCCGAAACTAAAACAAGTTTTAGCAATCTTAACATTATTTTACAAGACATAGAAAACTTCTTATATTAATGCTATAATAAGTCTTGAGGTAGCGGATGTCAGATTACGCGGACGCTGAAGAACTCGTACAAGAGTCTGCAGAAACAGTAAACAGTGAAAAATTTCTTATCTTTTACATATTAGGAAAATTATACAGTTTTCCCTCCCGCCTGATTGGAGAAATCGCATTATTTGACAAAGTATTCCCGCTGCCGCTCATGCCTTCTTACGTACTTGGAGTCGTAAACAGATATTCGGCGCCATACGCTTTATTTGACATCGGGCTTTTATTCCAAAAAACTGCAAGCCCGCGCAACAAAATAATAATTCTTAAAGAAGAAATTGACAGAATCGCCTTCCTTATTGACGATGTGGCGGGCATTGCGGACATACAGAACGATGATCTTCTTGTTGTTGAAAGAAACTCTGATTCCGCAGACTTGACAGAGATAATCTGCGCGTCGTTCAAGTGGGAAAACAACGACGTTTTTGTTCTTGATGCAAACAGGATAATGAGCCGCGTTTCAAAGGAGATAGCTTAAATATGAGGGTATTCATATGTTCCTATTCATGGTTTTCCCTTGCCATTCCAATGGACTGCGTCTCTTCAATTTTTCTTCACTCAGAGAATTTAAATCATAAATTTGATTTCAATACTGAAAACTGCAATATACATATATCCCTTCCCCTGCTTCTTAATTGTCCCGACGCAGACGTACAGCACGGAATTATTTTAAAAGACGGCAATAACAACAATGATTCAACGGAAAATAAAGTGATATTATTCAGTACGGCAGTGGAAAGTGAGAAAGACCTTTCCTCAGAAAAAATTTATCCGCTGCCAAAAATTATGAACGTTATGCAATTTTCACTTATTTTTAACGGCATATTTTTTAATAACCACATCGGTCAGTTTGCGGATAAAACAACAAAAGATATTGTCCTTTTGCTCAACCCACATCAGTTGGTTCATAATATTCATAAGGAATTAATAATATGATTAGAACATTAATTGTTGATGACAGCCCGCTGGTTCGCTCAATTCTAAGGGATTTTCTTGAAAGCGAAGGCTCCTTTGAAATTGTGGGCGAAGCCGAAGACGGGCGGGACAGCGTAGATAAGGCAAGAAATTTAAATCCGGATCTCATCACAATGGATTATGAAATGCCTGTAATGAACGGACTTGACGCGATTGTAGAGATTAGAAAATTCAGCCAATGTGGCATAGTTGTAATCAGCACTCACGATACGGCAAAAATGGCCTATGAAGCCGCGGTTAAGGGAGCGCATGAATTTTTCGCAAAGGATAATTTTACTTCTAAAATCAATGACAGTCAGAGAAGCGAAATATTTAACACGTTAAAACATATAGCAAAAATCAAAAAAAAGTTTCCCATGCAGCAGGAAACCGCGGAACAAAACGGCAATATTCACAGGAAAATTAAATGCGTAGTTATAGCGTCTTCCACTGGCGGTCCTATGGCCCTATGCAAGTTATTCTCCGTTCTTCCTGCCGACTTTCCCGTGCCTATATTGCTTGTACAACACAATACGTCGGGGTTTGACAAAGGTTTTGTGCAATGGCTGGACGGTTATTCGCATCTTAATATACAAATTGCCGAAGAAGGAATCTACCCTTCAAAGGGAAATGTTTATGTCGGGCCTACGGAAAAACATCTTATTATAGGATCATCAGGCATTGCGTTTGACAACAGCGACCCCGTTAACAGCCAGAAACCGGCGGCCGATTTTTTATTTAAAAGCGCGGCGGAACAGTATGGCAATTCACTTGTCAGCGTAGTTCTTACCGGCATGGGAAATGACGGCGCGGAAGGCACCCGTTTTGTAAAAAACGCAGGCGGCATTACAATAGCCCAGGATCAAGCAACCTCCATGATCTACGGAATGCCGGAGGCTGCGGTTGAAACAGGCTGCGTAGATTTTGTGCTGCCATTGAATGAAATTGCGCTCAAATTAATATCATTAACAGGAGGAGAAAGCTAAAAATGCCATTAAACACAGCGGCTTCAGATAACACAGTGGAAGTTCCGCCGGAAGTACTTTCTAATCCCGCTTTGTTATTTTTATATTACCGCATTGAACAAATACTTGGCATAAGGGCGGGAAGCGAACCTCTAATTAAATTAAATGAATATCTGGAAAATAATTGCGGCTCGTCTTTTATTAAAAACCCCGCCGCTTATGAATATCTTCTTACTTCCCGCGAGCAGATATTCAGCATATCAAAATTTCTTACCGTCAACGAAACATATTTTTTCAGGGAAGGCGCCCATTTTGATCTTCTTGCGGGAGTTTTACCGGAATTTGCGGAACTTGGCCGCCCTTTACAAATATGCTCCGCCGCCGTATCAATCGGGTGTGAAGCCTACAGCATAGCCATGCTTCTTGATCACCATATAAAAAACGGTCTTAATTTTGATTTTTCCATTGACGCTTTTGACGTAAGCGTTGACGCTATAGAAACCGCGAAAAACGCCCGTTATACGTCAAATGCACTGCGTTCTGACGGTTCTTCATGGAAACATATTCTTGACTCATACCTGATTCATGACAACAACGAATTCATAGTATCCCAAAACATCCGCAGAAAAGTTCGTTTTTTTCCCCATAACATCATGCGCGGACTTGAAAAACAGTATGATATAATATTTTTTAGAAATTCCTTAATTTATTTTTCAAATAAAAACAGAATATTTGTAATTAATAATCTTGCTGAATCACTTCTTAGTAACGGTCTTCTTTTTATGGGTATTTCAGAAACATCTGCTGTAAAACATCCTTTGCTTGCAAACAAAAATTCTTCCGATGTATTTTATTTTCAAAAAACCGGAACTCCGTTTATTTATGATCAAATAGGAACATATACCGTTACTACAGAACCGAATAAAATAACCGATCATCTGTATAAAAAACAGGAAAAACCATCAATAGAAAAACATATACGCAATGTCCATCCAAAGAAGGAAGAGATTACCATAAGCTGTTCTGAAATAACGGAAATTTTAAAAACAGAAGACGGTAAACCAAACGCGGAAAAAACGCTTTACGCCCTTACAAACGAAAATCCTTCCGCTCTTTCAGGAAGCGCCCTTGCGGCATCAGCCATTTATTTTTTAAATACGCAGGACCTTGATGAGGCGGATACCGTTATTTCATACCTTGAAAAAAACAATACGGGCGCGTTTACAAAATTCCTGCGGGGAGAGCATTATTTTCACTGCAATATTTTACAGGAAGCGGAAAAATTCTATGTTGAATCCTCGGTAAAAAATAAATATTTTTGGCCGGCATTTTACAGAATAGCCGTTATTGCGGCGGAAGGAAATCCTACAAGATATGAATATAAAATAAAAAAAACAATTGAAAGCATAGAACTTTTGCAAAACTTGGAAGGCGACGGCGAACATAATTATGAATGTTTTATGGGCGGGTTTTCTCCCGATTATTTCCTGAGAATTCTGGAAAAGAAATTATCATAAAAGAGGTTTTGCATGGAAACAAAATTAAAAAATATAAAAATGAAATTAATCACAAAATTAACAGTTAACGCTTTTGTTTTTTTATTGCCCTTGGGAATAATGTTATTTACCATTATTTCCGTATCTCATACTTCTATAAAAAAAGAAACTATTGAACTTAAAGGAATTAAAGTTCTGCGTCCCGCCGTAGACCTGATGCAAAGCGTCCCTTTTTATGTCCGTATTTACATAGACAAATCTCCGGGCGATATTGATTACATCAAACATCATATAACGGATTTACTTCTTGAAATGAGGGACAAATATCAGGAATATTTTTCTAATGATGTTTATGTTGTGTCTCCACAGACTCTTATCGAAAATTGGGAGAATATGTCAAAGACGGTGATTCGTGACACCATTTTATGGGCATACAGGCAGATGATGCAGGATTTAAATAAAATAATAGTTTATGTGGGGGATATTTCAGGGCTGGTTACGGACAGTGATATTGAAAGCGCGTATCTTATCGCGGCTTCCATTCATGAACTGCCGCAGGCGCAGGACAGGGTGGTTTTAATAGGAAATCTTTTAAGAACGATTGAAGCCGGCGCTTTTACTCAAAGACGCAAGGCGGAACTTCAGCTTAATCTTGAATTATTAATGCATTCTGACAATTCCCGAATACAAAACAGGTTTAATACCGCGGGAACCATAAGGAAGAATAATACCGACACTCTTGAAACTTTTGAAATACTTTTAAAATCCTGTTATGACAACATCGCTTATTACGCGAATACCGTAGGTTCTATAATTAATGAGCCTGAATTAAACGTTCAGGTTATTCCGGCCCTTTATGACGTTGCAAGCCGCGTAAACAACGCGACTTTTCGGCTTCAGAGCGCGTCACTTGACCGTTTGGAAACCCTCATTACTAAAAGAATTTCAATTTACAAGCTTCGTTTAATACTATCCCTTACCGCGGCTATTTTTGCGACATTATTCGCGTTTGTAATAATTTTTATTACAAATTTCAGTATCCGCAAAGCCACGGACAACATGAGCGTTGTATTTAAACGTTTGAATGAAAACGATCTTACCGTAAAAATAGAATCGCTTTCAAATGACGAACTTGGCGATTTTATGAAAGCGTTAAGTGAATTTATGTCCAAGTTACAGAATACATTCTCGTCATTTAATAAAAATACTTCGATGGTTTCTACATCCGTATATGAACTTTCTTCCACGACAAAAGAAATGACAGCCGTCGCCAATGAACAATCCGCAAGCGTTTCAGAAATTGTAACCACAATGGAAAACAACAGAAACATTTCCGCGCAATCCGCCGAGAAAACCTCGGAAGTGGCGCATCTTGCCTCACAAACGCAGGAACTAAGCCGTCGGGGCGCGGAACTTAGGGAAATAAATGAAAACATGATGCTTGACGTGCGCAATCAAAATGCGAAGATTATTGACATAATCAGAAACCTTGCCGAAATGCTTTCCAGAATTGACGAGTCGGTAAAGCTTATTGATACAATCGCGGATCATACCAAACTTATCGCTTTTAATGCGGCTCTTGAAGCGTCGTCATCCGGCGAAGCAGGTTCCCGTTTCTCGGTAGTAGCATCCGAAATACGCCGCTTTGCGGATAATGTCGTGGAATCAGCGTCTGAAATAAAAGAAAAAATTTCAGAATTACAGGAAGCTTCGCAAAGCCTGTTAACGGAAGCAAATAACGGTTCGCGTAAAATAGACATAGGTTACAACAGAATTGTCGAACAAAAAGAAGTTTTTGAAAATATAGTGGAAGCTTCCCAGAATGTCGCAATACGCACGCAGCAGATTTCTTCCCTAAGCAAGCAGCAGGAATACGCCGCAACGCAGGTTTTCTCGGCATTAAAAGAAATTTCCGCGGGCGTAAATCAATTTGTTCACGCCACAGTCATTACGTCAGAAACGGTGAATAAACTTAACAATATGTCAAAAGAACTTAAAGAAACTCTTGAAAAATATCATATAACAGGCGGTAAAAAATAATGATATTAACAATAAAAAAAGATTTTCGGGAGTAACCATGGCGATAGACAAGGAAAAATTCATTAAAAAATATATTGATGAAGGACTTGAAATATTATCCACGGTTGAAACTTTAATATTTGACATAAAGGACGGCGTTTCAGTGGAAGATGATCTTTCCACCCTGCTCCGCGCGCTGCATACTCTTAAAGGCACTTCCAGAATGCTTGAATTTAAGCGTATCGAAGAATTAAGCCATTCGCTTGAAAGCGTTTTTGTCGCCATACGTGAACAAAGAATTGGTTTTTCCGAGAACGCGTTAAAGTTAATCCTGTCTTCTTTGGATCTTCTTAAAGACGGCATTAATGTATTGCAAAACACAAAAGACGACAATATTGAAATTGGTGAATATGTAAAAAATCTGTCTCTGCTTGCGGCAAATGAAGAGTATTCATTGCCAAAAACGGAAAAATCCGCTTCAATAAAAAAACAATCCGCTGATAAAGAAAGCGTTTTGCCGCAGACGTCAGAAGCGGCACAAGCGCCCGCGGAAAAAGAAGCGGTAAATAAAACTCAAGTTCAGGAAAAACGCAAAGATACAAAAACTGAGTCTATACGCATTCCTCTTGAAAAAATAGATGAAATAATAAAAAGTATCGCTTCTTTACATACGCTTGAAATATCCGCAAAAAGCCTTTCTCAAAACAGCATGGAAATTACCAAGCTAATGAAGGATTTTTCAAAATCGTTTAAAGAGAATAAAAAACATGACCCTGTACAGGCGGCAAATTTCAGAAAGATGGAAAGAATGGGAGAGCGGTTAAATTCAGCATTAAAAAATTATTTTATTGACGCGGAAAACAGCATAAGAACCGCCTATGACAGGGTAATTTCGCTGCGTACCCTTCCAATTTCCACAATTTTTGACAGTTATCCACGTTATGTGCATAATCTCTCACAGGAACTTGGCAAAAAAGTCCGGCTTACTATTGAAGGGCAGGAAAATGAAATTGATAAAAACATTATCGAAACAATATCAGAAGTATTTATACATCTTGTGCGTAACGCCCTGGATCATGGAATTGAAACGCCGCAGGAACGCATTGCCGCCGGAAAAGACGAAACAGGCAAAGTATCCATTATTTGTTCGCGTGAAAGCGGCAATATGAAAATAATTATTTCTGACGACGGACGCGGCATTGACCTTGAGAAAATCAGACAGAAAGCCATAAGAAGCGGATTTGTGGCGGAAGCGGCGGCGGCAAGTCTTTCCAAGGAAGAACTTATAAATTTAATTTTTCAAAGCGGTTTTTCAACGTCGGGCAGCTTAAGCAACGTATCAGGCAGAGGAGTCGGAATGGACGTGGTCCGCGAATGTATAGAATCTTTAAAGGGGAGTATTCTTGTTGACAGTACCAAGGGGGAAGGTTCAAAATTTACAATTATTGTCCCTCTTTCCATTGCCGCCCTTATGGGCTTTCCTATTGAATGCAACGGAATGAAATTTATTATTCCCGCCAATTTTGTCGAAGCAATAATGCTTTTAAACCGCGATGAGATAATTACCGTAGTGGATAAACCTGAAATAAAATATAACGACCGTATTATTAAATTATATTACCTAAGCCAGATTTTACAGATTAAAACAGACGCCGTAGGAGCTTCAGATATACTTTTTGTCGTAATTATCCGTTCTTATGAAGATATCGCGGCTATTGCCGTCAATAATATAGACAGCATGAGAGCCGTAATTCTTAAAACAATGCCCGCTTTTATGGAGAATATGAGCATTTTTTCCGGTATTGTCCTTAATGAAGACTATGAAATGGTCAGCGTTCTGCATATTCCCACTGTAATTAAAATGGCAAAACGCATAAAAACGCTGGATATTAAAAAGCACGCCATTGAATTTGAAAAATTAAAAAAATCAATTCTTGTCGTTGACGACTCGCTTCCTATCCGTGAAATTGAAAGTGAAATTCTTTCATCTGAAGGGTATATTGTAGATACTGCGGCTGACGGGGCGCAGGCGTTAAAAGCGGCAAAAACAAATCATTACGATTTAATCTGTACTGATTTAAATTTACCCGTTATGGACGGCTTTATGCTTATTGAAAATCTTAAAAAGAACGAAGACCTCTCAAAGATTCCTATTATTGTAATTTCATCAATGGATAATGAAGAAGAGCAAAAACGCACATTTCAGCTTGGAGCATCGCGGTATATTGTTAAAAATTCTTTTAATAACCATAATTTGCTTGATGCTGTTAATTCACTTGTGGGAGCGGGATAATGAATGAAGAATTAAAACGTATATTGATAATGGAAGATTCTGATATTTTCGCGGAAATGCTGATAGGCTCGTTTGATCAGTCAAAGTATAATATTCAAAGGGCTGTAAACGGTTTTGAAGGCATTAAAAAAGTTTACGGCTTTATGCCCCATCTTATTATATCTGACATTGAAATGCCCCTTTTTAAAGGGTATCAGGTTACGCGTTTTTTAAAATCGCGTAAAAACACCAGAAACATTCCCGTTATTATGTTCACATCTCTTGATGAAACAAAGGACAAATTCTGGGGACTGCAAACAGGAGCGGATTATTACATTGAAAAATCGCCTGAAAATATAAACATGATGATTAACCTTATAGAAAAAATATTTTCTTCCGTGCAGGAAATAGATTTTGACGCAATTGAAAAAGAAAGCAGAAAAATTAACGATGACTCAATTATAGAAATAGTAAATAATCTTCTTGATAATAAACTTTTCCAGACTACAATTATAGGCCTTCTTTCTGATTTATCCAAAAAGGTTAATTCAATTGAAATGACGGCGCAGGGAATAATTGAGCTTCTTCATACTGTTTGTGAAGCTGAAATTGTAACTTTAATAATCAAGGGAAATAACGGATTTGTATATACTTATACGGATAATTTCAGCGCATATTCAAAAGAAATATACGATAATTTCCTGGGCGTATGCACATCAGATTTTAATAATTTGTTTCAGGGCTTAAAAATTATTTCCAATAAATTAAAAAATTTCCGTCCGACGGGACAAAACAGGAAAACCATATCTTCCTATATCTATATTCCTCTGGCTTCCGCGGGTGAAAATTTCGCTTCTCTGCATATTGCAAATTCAATAAATGAATATTTTACTCCCGCAATTTTGGAAAATGTCAATATATTTGCAAATTCGGCGTCTTCAATTATTGCAAACGCGCTTTCCATTCATGATTTTGTCGAACTTCAAAAAAGGACCCGCGCCGCATTCGCCCGTTATGTCCCGGGAGACGTGATGGATGAGATAATAAATGAAACGGCAAAAAAAACAATTTTAAGCGAAAACAGAAAAGTATCGGTGTTATTCTGTGATATAAGAAATTTTACAAATATGTCCGAACATTATGACGCGCAGGTTGTCGTTGATTTTTTAAATAATTTTTTTGCTAAAATGGGAAGCGAGATAATTTCTGAAAGCGGGCATGTTGATAAATTTATCGGCGACGCCATTATGGCCGTATTTGGAGCGTTTAAAAACAACGAAGAATCCCCTGAAAACGCCATAAAAGCGGCGGTAAAAATGCTTGCCGCCCTTGAAAAAATAAACAATACAGGCATGGAGTTTTTTAACGATAAAGTAAAGATTGGAATCGGAATAAATTACGGCGAATGTATTTTGGGAAATATCGGTTTTAAAAACAAAATGGACTATACAATAATAGGCGATACGGTTAATCTTGCGTCCCGGCTTGAGAGTCTTACAAAAATATATTATCATCCTCTTATAGTTTCCGAAGCCGTATTTGAAGCCGCTAAAGAAAAATTTCTTTTTCGCAAAATCGACAATGTACGGGTAAAAGGCAAGGATAAACCTGTCGGCATATACGCCGTTTACTCCGGTTTTCAGGGCGCCGACGGGAAAAAACTGCGCTCGGGGGAAACAGCCGATATAATTTCGGTAGAGTCTCTTTTGATTAACCGCAATACGCTGATAAATTACAATAAAGGGCTTAGTGTTTTTTACTTGCGCGAATGGAAACTTGCGCAGGAATATTTTAATAATGCATTGGAAAGCGATAAAGATGATTTTCTGTCAAAACTTTATCTTGAACGTTCTATTAAACTGTCAGAATCGCCCGTGAGCGACGATTGGGACGGAGTAATTACGCTTACTGAAAAATAAATTATAAAGGAGTATAATATGACCGGTAAAGAATTAAGTGAAAAAATCAAACGCGATGAATACGACGGAGAAAAACTGATAAACAAATTCAGGTTTATTCTTGCCTTGATTTTTATTTTATCCATTATTATTGTTTCATTTTTAAGGAAATTAAGCGGCCTTGAGCATTTTCCTTTTAGGGCGTATACATTTACGTCAGGTTTTTTACTTTACTCAATTTTTCTGTATTTTTATGTAAAAAGAAGAAATACTCTTAATTCTTATTTTAAATATATTTGCGTAATTTTGGACTCGCTATTTATCAGCGGCGCAATTTGGGCTGGCTGCACATATCCTGAAATATCGCCTCCTATCACATTTCTTTCCATACAAGCCCTTTTTTATATCGTACTTATCATGGCGGGCGCTTTCAGATACAGCGTTCCCTGCGCGTTCTTTTCCGGAATATTCTCAGCCGTTTGTTATCTGATTGTAGTCGTTGTTAACGGAAAAGTTCTTGATCTGCCTTATTCATTTACGCTTAATGACAAAGTAATACCTTTAAGTTTTCCCCTGTATAACGAAATGCTCCGCGTCATTGGAATGGTTGTCGCCGGGGCTACGGCCGGAATGGCCTGTAAAAGGCACCTTACATTATTTAAGAGCATGATAGAATCCCAGGCTGGAGCCGCCGAGGCGGCTTTAGCGACGGTGGAACAAACCCGTACAATGGCCAAGGTTATAAAAAAATCTACAAATGACATTTTCTTTTCGTCCAAAGATATTTTTACAACGGCAAATAATCAAGCCGCAAGCATTCAGGAGATTGAAAGCACAATAAATGAAAATACCCAAATAGCAGGCGATATTTCCGAAAAAACAGCAAGCGTATCCACCATAGCTTCTAAAATGGAAAATGACGTTATTCACGGATTTTCCGTCCTTGAACGCAACGTTGACCAACTGGAAGACATCAAGAAAAAAAACGACGGCGTAATAACGGGAATTATTAACCTTGGAAACAAGATATTAAAAATACGCGATATTGTAAAAAACATAAATACGATAACGGATCAGACAAAAGTTATAGCGTTTAACGCCGCATTGGAAGCCGCAAGCGCGGGGGAACGCGGCAAGCGTTTTTCCGTTGTGGCAAGCGAAGTAAACAGGCTTGCTGACGACATTGCGTCCCTAACAAGGCAAATCCGCGAACAAGTTGAAGAAATACAGAATTCTTCCTCATCATTGATAATTTCCAGCGAAGAAAGCGCGGATAAAATCACGGAAGGCAATAATCTTATCAAGGAACTTGAAGACATTTTCCGCGAAATTCGTTCAGGCGCGGAAATAACCGCCAATCAGGCTCAAACAATTACAATTTCGACTCAAAAACAACAAAAGTCTACCGAGCAAATTAACATAGCCATATCTGATATTTCAAAGGGACTGTCAAATTTTATACAATCAACCAGAGTGGCAACTTCGTCCGCGGAAGAACTTACGGAGATGATTCAGAAACTGGATTCCATTTTAAAAGGAGAAGCGCCTTCGTTAAATACGGACAACCTTTCAAAAGAATAAAATGAGAATTAATATAAAAAAATATATCGTATTAGCGGTATTCTTTCTTTCCGCTATTCCCCTGTTTTGCCGCGATATTACCGTATTGGTAGTTGACGGAGACTTGGATCTTCCGCTTGAAGGCGCGACTATCCGCACAAGGGGCGGAAATGAATATATATGCGGTAAGGACGGAAAGGCAAAAGTTCCGGTTCCGGACGACAGGCAAACTATTCTTTACGCCGCATATCCCGGTTATGAGACAAGCGCCATAACAATTCCCGTTACGGGAAATTCTTTTACAGTTTCTTTAAACCTTTCAGGATTTTTACAGGGGCGTGAACTTGTTGTTGAAGCGTCAAAACCCGGAACAAGCGAGACAAAAACAGGCCGCAGCGTGGCTGTAAGTGAAAAAGAAATAGCCCAAACTGCGGAAATAGGAATAATAGAAGACGTAATGAGTACGATAAAATTGCTTCCGGGCGTGGGTTACTCAGGGCTTTTTAACGCCGAGCCCAGTATCCGCGGCGGACATCCGGGAGACATGAATGCGTCTTTGGACGGTTTTTACATCAATAATCCGTACTTCTGGGGAGGCGGCTTTTCTATTTTTGATCCGCGCATGGTAAAAAGCGCCCAGCTATCCCACGGCGTGTTCTCCACCCGTTACGGGCATACAATTTCAGGACTGCTTGAAATAACGTCCAAAGAGCCTTCCCCTACGGAAACTGAATTTGAACTTGGCTTAAACACAAGCGCCGCAAATTTTAATCTTTCCCTTCCCATAAACGGGAAGGGAGGCATTCTTTTTATGGGGCGCATAACATATTATGATCCTGTAATTTGGGCGGCAAAAGAACTGTCAAGTTATATTCCTGAGTTAGAAGTAATTAATTATATAAGTAGAGCCCCGTATATCAGAGCGGCGACAATCAGCGGGAATTACAGGTTTACTGACAATGTTGTTTTATCGGCGACAGGTTTTTTGGGGATGGACGGAGGAGGCGTTGATTTTATAAACGAAAGTATTACCGATATATTAGACAGCAAAACATCCATCATTTTTGATTATGTTAATTATCAGGGTTTTATTACCTCGTCTTTATCATGGAACCCCCACAATGATATGCTTGTAAAATTTATCGTCGGCGCGGGATATGAAGGCATGGAATTAGACGGAAAAATAGAATACAATATTCATGATAAATATTTCACTGACGCTTTCCCCCTTAAATGGTTTTTGTCCGCAAAAGGATTAGATCCTGACAAATATCAATATCTTCAGGACCTGATCATTACTGAGTCTGATTCTAAATACAATGTACAGGGACGCATTGATTATGACTGGAAAATATCAAGCAATTTTCTTGCCGCCATTGGAGTACAGGAATTATTCTCATTTTCAGAATCTGAAGGCAATCAGAGGGCGTTTATGGACATTTCATTCTCAAGAATTGAGGATGAAAATGTAAAAAATAACATTGAAAATTTTCTGCAAAATCCTTTGTCTCCTATTTCAACAACGGGATTAATTGTTGAAATGCCAATGAGTTACCAGCCCAAGTCACAAAATAAACTTATGACTACTTCCGGTTATCTGCTTGGAGAATACAATACGGAAGGAAACCGCTTTAACGCGGAGGTTGGATTGCGGCTTGATCATTTTATGTTATTTGGAGAAAACGGTTTTACATTGCAAAGCGATCCCGTATTAAACCCGCGAATAAATCTTGATTTTAATATTTTACGCGGAAAAAGTTTTTTAAACTCGCTTGACATATCTGCAGGAACCGGACTTTTTTCATCTATAAACAGTATTGTCTTTGACGCGGAAGAAAAATATAATATTAGCAATATAAAACCCAACAGAAGCTGGACATCCGTTCTGGGCATCAGATTTGAATTTCCCGAATCCGTAATTTTAAATATCGAAGGGTACTATAAAAAAATATTTGACAGAATGTATATTCCGGTCAGTCCCGGAAGTGATTCCGTTAATATTAATCCTCAATTTGACGGAGAAGGAAGGGTATGGGGAATAGACGTTATGCTGCAAAAAATGCAAAGCCGTTTTTTGGACGGCTGGCTTTCTTATTCATATACATGGGCACAGTACCGCGATCCAAAAGGCAGTTTGGGCGGAATGGGAATATCCGGAGGGAACATGGGCGACGACTGGTATTTCCCGGAATATCACAGGTTTCATAACCTTAATTTGATAATAAACATTAAGCCTACTCCCAGAATTAATATTTATTTTCGTTTTGGCGTCGCCTCCGGAATACCCTTAGAAAGAAGAGTAGGAGACAGTCCCAGGAGTTATCCGGTATTAGTTTACGAAGGAGAAAACGGGGAAAACAGTTACTTTATCGAAAAATTCTTCTGGCCTACCGTTATTGACGAAAATAACCGCACTACCCCCGCATTGCCGATGGATTTTAAATTTTCATTCTTTGGCGGCAATAAAAACGGAAAAGCAAGATTTGAGGTTTATTATGCAATAGAAAATATTCTTGGATTATTGTATACTTCTCAGGGAAACACCCGTTTTAACCAGTACACGGGCGAAATTGATAACGGCGATTTTTCAGCAACCTATGATATACCTATTCCAATACCATCGTTTGGGGTTAAAATCTGTTATTAAAGGTAAAATATGAAATTTATAAAAATATTTATTTTAATTACCCTGACATTTTTACTTTTTAACTGCGTCATAATAGATAAAGCAGGGAGGGTGCTTGACGGCTCTGCCTTAAAATTTAAAACTGTTTCTGTTTATAAATCCTCAGACGAAAATAAATTTCAGACGGAAATAGAAATATCAATTATTGAAAATAAAAAAAATAAAGAAAAATCAATTATAATTACAATGGATGAATTCCCCATGATAAAACTGTCGGGATCATTTCCGAACGGGGAAGGCATTGTCTTCCTTAAAACGCTTGAATTCCTCGCCGGAAGCGTTCATGGCTGGAATGAATATTCAATGGAATTAATGGGAACGGCGAACCTGAAATTTGATAATACTGCAGTTTTTAAAATCGAAGAAATAGAACCCGTTCAAATTACCAAAGGACGCATTCATCGCTACGATACCCGTGTGACCGGAAATGAAGCGTTATCGGCATTACGCAACAGGCGCGAGCGCATACTCGCCGTAACAGAATGGATGACATCGCTTAACCTTGAAAAAGGGACATCAATTGATGATTTTGAAGAATTGTGGCAGCCAATTCTCTTACCGGAGACGGTATCAAAGAGAAACAGGCCAAACGGCTGGATTCAGGACGCGGACAAATTCCAAAAAGCTGACAGCATACGCTGGAATACAGGTTACACGGAGCGGACTTTCTCCAGGGAATTATGGCCTATAAGAAACTCCGGCACTTTACTGCGCGACTGGGAAGAGGCAATCAGCTGGATATATCTGGAATATGAATGGAAAAATATTGTAGAATTATTATCTAAAGAAATATTCTTTACAAAAATTAAGTGAGGTAAAAAATGGAAACATCATCTTTTTCAGTATTGGAACTCTTTAACCTTGGTGGAATTTTTATGTGGCCCCTGCTTGTATTTTCTATCGCCGTCGTTGCAATCTCCATAGAACGCGCCGTTTATATTCTTTATCATGATCTAAGAGTTGACCATTTGTACGATAAGGTTTCCAGTTATATAAGTTCAAATAATTATTCAGAAGCATGCGAATATCTTTCAGGATTATCAGAACGGCGGATAGGGGCGCGTATTATTTTAACTCTTTTAAAGCAGGTAAAGGAGGGACAGGCGTTTTTAGTACAACGCGCGGAACGCGCCGTAGAAACCGAAGCAAAGAATTGCCTTAACTCCCTTGAAAACGGTTTTAATTTTCTTACCGCACTTGGCTCCCTATCCCCGTTAACCGGCTTTCTTGGAACAGTTTCAGGAATGATTGGCGCTTTTAAATCAATTGCCGAAGCGACGGAAGTAAACGCGCAGATTGTCGCAAACGGCATCTACGAGGCCCTTATCACCACAGTATTCGGACTTATAATCGCCATTATCGCGATGATCGCGCATTCCATTTTAAGCCATATTGTTGATAAATTTGCCGCAAGAGTGGAAGGCGTTTGTTCGGATTTAATCGCGCAGATAGAAAACAGCCAGAACGAAGGAAAGTAAACAGGCAACATGAATATATCGCGCCGAAAAAAAAGCGGCTTTCTTGAATCAAGCGCCGCAAGCGACCTCGCTTTTTTACTTATTATTTATTTTCTTGTCATTGCCGGTTTTAATGTTAACAAGGGCTTTATAATTAATCTTCCCGCAAAAGACTCTACAAGACTTATACTAAAAGAAGAATTAGTGCGCTTTGAAATGGATTCAAAAGGAGATATATTACGCGAAGGAGAAATAATATCTATCCCAAAAACAAGATCAATAATTCAAAGCGCACAAAGGGAAAATCCCAATATAGCTGTTATTATTACAATTGACGGCAATGCCCATTGGCAAAACGTCGTGTCCTTTGTAGAGCTTGCCCAGGATTTACAAATTGATTCATTTTCATTTTCCATGAAAAAGGATAATTAATGAATTTTAGACGGCAAAAAAAACAATTTAATATTCCACTGTCTTCCATGTCAGACATCGGATTTTTACTGTTAGTCTTTATTATGCTTGTCTCCTTAATTAATTACCGCAAAGAAGTAAAGATCGAATACCCTGAAGCGCAAAAAGCGCTTAGAACTACCGAAGAAAGAAACCTTGAAGTATGGATTGATTTAGAAGGCAATATTTATCTTGACGGTACTCCAGCCGATCATTCTGCTTTTGAACGGAAGATAACAAACCTGTACATATTGGCTCCTGATACAAGAGTGCATATAATTGCGGATAAAAACACTCCTTATGAAAATATAAACAGCGTATTGGAAATAATGCAGCTTCTCCAATACCGCGTTGTAAGCTTTGTGGTAAAAACCAATGAATGAAAAATATTTACGTCTGATTATTTTTATTGCTACCGCAGCGCTTCACCTGCTTATAATATTTTTTCTGGTCTTTGACACGGGAATAATCGTTCAGGAAATTTCAGAAAACGCCAGAGTTATGAAGCTGACAGACCTTGCTGAACTTCCTCCTCCTGCGGCGGATCCGGAAATTCCGCAAGTGGAAGAAATAGCCGAAGTAATGATAGAAACCGATATTCCTCCCGTTCAAAATGTAGTCCCCGCAGGCACTTTAAACGTTTCTTTTGATAATTATGAAAATTATCTTCAAATGCATCAGGTTTCTACAAGGCCTATATTTGATGAAGAAGCCCTTACTTCCGCTTTGGTCTATCCGCCCATCGCCTTACGCTCAGGGATAGAAGGCCGGGTTGTTCTTGAATTATTTGTAGATCGCGCGGGTTTTGTACAAAAGATAACCATTTTACGCGAAGAGCCGGAAGGCAAGGGATTCGGAGAAGCCGCCCTCAGGGCGTTTACGGGCAGGAAAGGAACTCCCGCCTTCGCAAACGATGAAGCAGTCTCCTGCCGGTATCGGTATCCTGTAGTTTTTAGAATTAAATAATTACGTAAAATTTTCACACAAAGGACAAAGATCACAAATGGAAATATTATTAGTAAATAAACATCGCGTCGCCATAACTAAAAAAGCGGTATCCTTCTCTCATGGCTTCCTCATAGCTTTCAAGGATCAATTCTCTGCCGGCGAAGGCTGAGACTAACATCAGCAATGTTGATTCGGGGGTGTGAAAATTTGTAAAAATAGCGTCTGTTACTTTAAATTTATAGCCGGGGTAAATAAAAATTGAGGTTTTGTTTTCTCCGCGCTTAAGACTATCATTAGTCCATGCGCTTTCTAAGGTTCTAACGCTTGTGGTTCCTATGGCGATAATTTTCCTTCCCGCTTTTTTCGCGTCTTCTATTTTTGCTGCCGTCTTATCATCAATATAAAAATATTCGCTGTGCATTTTATGATCTTCAATATTTTCAGTGCGAACGGGAAGGAATGTTCCCAATCCTACATGCAAAGTTATAAATACGCTTTCTATTCCACGGGAATCAAAAGCATCCAATATTTCTCTTGTAAAATGCAGTCCAGCCGTCGGAGCCGCCGTGGAACCTGTTTGCCTTGCGTAAACCGTCTGATAACGTTCCGTATCAGATGAAGAATCTTTTCGCTTTATATACGGCGGCAGCGGGACATGGCCGTTTTTTTCAAGCCAAGCGTCATTTATGGCGTTCTCAAATTCAAGCAGTAAATACTCGTCTTCAAAGCCCCGGATAACGGCTTTTATCTGCTCCTGTTCGCCAGAGAAAAAAACATAAACATCACCTTCCCTCTTGCGGCGCGCGCGCTTTACCATAACTTTCCATAAAAGACCGTCTCCATTAATGTCATCTAAAAGCAGAAACTCAATTTTTGCGCCGGTTTTCCCGTGAAAAGCGTCAAGACGCGCCTTGCGTACTTTTGTGTCGTTAAAAACCAAAAGCGGCTTTTCACCGCCGGCGCTTAAAAATTTTTTATCGCAGAGAATATCCGGTAATTGACAGACTTTAGTATGCGCGCGCGCGCCGGAGAGCCTGTCAAGCGTCATCAACCTGCTCTGTCCCCGCTCTTCGGGGGGATATTGCGCGATTAGATTTTCGCCAAGGTTAAAATAAAAATCGCTTTTCTTCATTAAAAAAGAGAACCTTCAGGGTTTGCGGCATTGTTAGGCGCTAATCCAAGATGGCCGTAGGCGAAATTTGTAACTACCCTTCCCCTTGGAGTGCGCTGTATAAGACCGGCTTGTATTAAATACGGCTCATAGTAGTCTTCCAGAGTTTCAACAGATTCCCCGATTGAAATAGCCAAAGTGTCCGCACCCACAGGGCCGCCCTTATAACGTTCAATTATTATTTTTAATATTTCCCTGTCTTGTTTTTCAAGGCCAAGTTCGTCTATTTCAAGACGCAATAGGCCGTCATGAACAACAGCCAATGTAATGGATGGCTCTCCGGCATACTGCGCAAAATCCCTCATGCGTTTTAACAGTTGATTTACCACCCTTGGAGTGCCCCTTGAAGATTTTGCAAGAAGGGAAGCCGCGTCGTTATCAATTTTTACTTTTAATAGCCCTGCAGAACGGCGGACAATGGCCTCTAAATCCTGCAGTTCATAAAATGAAAAACGGCAGGTAATGCCAAAACGGCTTATAAGAGGACTGGAAACAACGCCTGCCTTTGTCGTGGCGCCAACAAGAGTAAACGGTTTAATCGCAATTCGCATTGTTCTTGCGCTCGGCCCCTGCCCAATAACCCAGTCAATTCCGTAATCTTCCATAGCGATATAAAGAAGCTCTTCAATAGCGGGCTTAAGGCTGTGTATTTCGTCAATAAAAAACACGTCGCCTTTTTTTAAATTGGTTAAGAAGCCGACAAGGTCTTTTGGTTTTTCAAGCGCGGGAGCCGTAGTTTGCACAAAACCGGTTCCCATTTCATTTGCCACAACCTGCGCCATTGTAGTCTTGCCAAGACCCGCAGGCCCGATTAAAAAAAGATGATCAAGACTGTCCCCGCGTTCCCTGGCGGCGGAAATAAAAACCGACAGGTTTTCTTTCATTCCCTTTTGCCCTAAAAATTCTTTCAGGTTGCGGGGACGAAGAGCCATGTCCTGCATGTCTTCAATAATCAATTCAGGTCTTACAGGGCTTTTTTCTTTCATTCTACGCGCCGCTTAAGCTTAAAACCGCTTCTTTAAATATTAATTTTTCTTTTTCAGCAGCGGGCAAATCAGAAGCTGCGGATTTCTCCGCTTTAGCAAGGGCTTGCGCCGCCTGCCTTCTGTCATAGCCCATGCCGACAAGCGCTTCAACAAGTTCATTATAGGGAGAAGAAATAAAATCAACCGCCTGTATTTGAACAAGTTTCCCTTTTAAAGAAAGCAGCATTTTTTGCGCCGTCTTTTTGCCAAGTCCGGGGACGGCTTCAAGCCGCGCAAGGTCTCCGTTTTCAAGAGCGTGTTCAAGGTCGTCCTGACTTATGCCGCTCATTATTTTTACCGCGCCTTTGGGGCCGATGCCTTCAACTTTTATAAGTTCCAAAAATGTATTCCGCCGGCTTTCATTACAAAAACCAAAAAGCTTCATTTGGTCGTCCCTGTGGTACAGCCATGTAAAAACCCTGCATTCGCAGTTCAGGGACAGAGTTTGTATATCATTTATAGGCATGGAGATTTCCCACTCAATATCGCCCGAAAGGATAAAAACAGCCTCACCGCCCTTTTCGCTGACAATACCACGGATACTGTTAAACATAGGATGAGCATATCATTTTTCGGCAAAAAAAAGAAGAATTCACTTGACAGAAGCGGTAAAATAAAGTATAGTCTGACTAGACAGACTATACAATAAAAGAAGGATATAAAAATGAATTTAAAGACTAAAAGAAAAGCCAAATGGCAATTACAGGAGGCAAAAGCCATGTTTAGTGAAGTTGTTAAAGAGGCTGAATTTGTACCTCAAATTATCACGGTTCGGGGCAAGGAAACGGCGGTTATTCTTTCCTACGAAGAATACAAAAAATTATCAAGCCCCAAACAAACCCTTTTTGAATTTATACAAAATTCTCCCCTGCGGGACATCAATTTGGAATTACCGCCGCGCCAGGCGGAAAAACCAAGAGAGGTGTTTCTGTGAAATATCTTCTGGATACCAATGTAATATCCGAAATGCAAAAATCAAATTACAGTGAAAATGTCAAATCTTTTATGGATACCCTTCCATGGGATGATTTGTACATACCCACTATTACTTTAGGGGAGTTATGTTACGGTATAGAAAAACTCCCCTACGGTAAAAAGAGGCATGAGCTTTCCATTTGGCTGTATGTGGAATTACCGCAGTGGTTTAACGGGCGTATCATTACCTTTGATACCGAAGTAATGCTGGAATGGGGAAAAATAAGAGCCGAAACAAAAAGGACATTGCCGGTCGCCGATTCATTAATTGCCGCAGCCTCTATTGTTCACCACATGTTTCTTGTTACAAGAAACACAAAAGACTTTGAAGATATCGAAGGGATAAACTTACTTAATCCGTGGGAATTTTAAGGGCGCAGTTTGCCGCGCAAATAGCGGCTCCCAGGGCATCCGCGGCATGGTCGGGAGAGGGAATTTTATCCAATCCCAATATAAAGCAAACCATCTTTTGAACCTGTTTTTTATCCGCCGTGCTGCTGCCTACCACTCCCTGTTTGATTGCGTTAGGTGTAAACTCATGAAGGAAAATGCCTTTTTCCGCTATTGCCGCGGATATTACCCCCCTAGCTTCCGCTACCGGAATGGCGCTTGAGACGTTCTTGCCAAAATACAGGGTTTCTATCGCCGCTTCCTGCGGCTTATATTTTGCTAAAAGAGCGCGTATACATTGTAAAATAAAAAAAAGGCGATCCGCTCTTGGAGTGTCCGCCTTTGTTACAATAATACCATGATCAATATATTTTATTGTACCGTCAATCCCATCAATGACACCCCAGCCCGTATTTGCAAGACCGGGATCAATCCCTATGATTCTGCGAAATTTGCCTTCTGACAGTTTTGGTTTAGCCAGCGTCAAAACCTTCGGGGATGGTTACATTTGAATAAACATTCTGCACATCCTCGTTTTCTTCAAGCTTGTCAATTAACTTGAGCGCTTTAGCCGTCCCGTCATTGTCCAATGAAACTTCCGCCTCGGCGACCATGCTTATCTGCGCGCTCATTGTTTCAAACTCTTTCGCTTGAAGCTCGTTTAACACATTTTCAAAATCTTCAGGCGCGGTAGTTACTTCGATAATTCCATCCTGCAATGAAACATCTTCCGCCCCGCCTTCAATCGCCACTTCCATTACCGCGTCTTCCGTATATTTTTCTCCGTCCATGGTAATTACGCCCATACGCTTAAAAAGCCTGGAAACAGAACCGGAAGTGGCAAGCTGCCCGCCTGCCCGCGTCAGAATATTACGGATATCGGCGGCGGCGCGATTTTTATTATCAGTAAGAACTTCGATAAAAATCGCAACTCCGCCTGGAGCATAAGCTTCGTAAACAAGTTCTTCATAATTTACGCCTTCAAGCTCTCCCGTACCTTTTTTTACAGCCCTGTCGATGTTATCCTTGGGCATATTTGCGGCTCTTGCTTTTAGAACAGCGGTCCTCAAACGCGGATTGCCGTCTAAACTGCCACCGCCCATTCTGGCGGCAATAGAAATTTCTTTAATTAATTTAGTGAACATTTGACCGCGTTTTGCATCCGCGGCCCCTTTTGCGTGCTTAATCGTCGCCCATTTGCTGTGGCCCGACATGGTAACTCCTTACTTTAGTAGAATAAATATGCGGCCTTTTATCAGGCTTTTCCCTTTTGAATGGCTTTGGAAATAATATCATCTATGTATTTCTCATACCAGTCCGTAGAAAAAGGCTCCTTATTCCTTACCTGGTTTGTAATTTGGTCTTCCAGACTATCCTTACAAGGCTCGCAAACGCTATGCCTTCCATAATAGAAGAACGTCCTGCGGGTCGCCGGATTATCCACTTTTTTCTTGCAAACATCACAATAAATGCTCTGCATAAAGCCTCCTAATTTGTTATCTTGTTATAGTATATAAAAAATTTTAAAATATGTCGAGTACTTATATGAATGAAAATGAAAAAAATTCGATAACAATTGGGGAATTTGCATATTGTTCCAAAAACCCGCTTATTATCGCTGAATTGGGTACTTCTCACAATGGCGATATTAAAAAAGCAAAACTGTTGATTGACGCCGCTTCCTCTTCGGGAGCAGGGTGTATAAAAGTCCAGATGGTTTATGCTGATGAAATACTGCACCCAAATACCGGAGAAGTGCCGCTTCCGGGGGGTAAAATCAGATTATATGACCAGTTTAAAGCTCTTGAAACACCTGTGGAATTTTATTCGGAAATCAAGGAATATGCGGAATCTAAAGGACTTTTATTCCTTTGCACCCCATTTGGACTGAAAAGCGCAAAGCTTTTAAGGGAAATTCAACCAAAAATTGTAAAAATTGCCTCCCCTGAGTTAAATTTTACCGGTTTATTGGAGGAAATTGCAGGTTGGAACCTGCCGGTTTTGCTTTCTTCCGGAGTTTCACGGTTATCTGACATTGAAAATGCTGTAGAAATCTTTGAAAACTTACGCGAGAGAGCTTCAGTTTGTCTGTTACATTGCGTAACTTCCTACCCAGCGCCGGAAACTGACTATAACTTGCGGGTTTTACCCTCACTTTCGGCTATTTTTGGCGTTTCTGTCGGGGTAAGCGACCACAGCTCAGATCCGGAACTTGTTCCCGCTCTTGCAGTGGCTATGGGCGCTGCTGTGATTGAAAAACACTTCTGCCTTTCCAAAACTGACGGCGGTCTTGATGATCCAATTGCCCAACCGCCTGAAGAGTTTTCCCGAATGGCTGTCGCAATCCGCCGCGCCGCCGAAGCCGGAGCGCAAGAAACAATCGCTTATTACAGCCGTGAACGCGGAGAGGACTTTGTAAGTCAAATTTTAGGGAACGGCGTTAAAAAGCTTGCGCCTTCGGAAAAGGCCAATTACCGCCTTACTAACCGTTCCATTCACGCGCTTAGGGACATTGCGGCGGGAGAGAGGTTGAAAGAGGGCGATTACGCGTGTTTAAGAACGGAAAAGCTTTTGCGTCCCGGACTTGAACCATGCTGGGAAAAAGTTATTGAAGGGCGGACCATAAGGAATTTTATTCCCGCCGGTGAAGGAATACGGTTTGAAGATATTTAATTAGTTTTCCGTTTTTTTATTTTATAGAGTTAATCAAGGAAAATATAATTCTTGACAAACTTCAAGTATTGATATATTAGTAATTAAAGAGGAATTTATATGAAAAAATCGTGGTTTTTATATGCGGCTAAATTTCTTGCCGTAAATATTTCATTGCTGTTGATAATTGGAACCATTTTTTTAGGATGTCAGGAACAGGAAGATGAAAATCCTCCCCCTCCTCCACAGCCTGAAAAACACCTGTACATCGCGTTTGGACAATCAAATATGCAGGGACCGGGGGAAATTCGGACATCGGATAAACAAAGAATCAGCACCCGTTGGCAAACATTGAATGTTGTCACCGGTACTTATGCCTCTGAAAGACGGGAAAAAGGTCAATGGTATAGGGGGGTACCGCCGCTTATCATTCCAGACAGCGGACTGACTAATTACCTTGGATTAAGTATAGGACTTGGACCGTCGGATCACTTTGGACGAACAATGGTAGCCGGTATGCCAGAGCTTATTACTGTAGGAGTAGTAGCAGTCGCAAACGGCGACCTTGCGCTGTCAGCGTTCCGAAAAACAGGAGGCGCTGCCTATTTTTCAGGTACTAGTTCGGACACCGGCGGCACCGTCACCCTTAACGGCGTTTCCGTTAACAGAACAAGCGGCAGGCCAAGTTCCACTGAGAGGTCAGGTTGGACGAGATATACGGGGGCCGGTTATTCGAGCTTATACGACGCCATTGTCTCCAATGTCAAGCTGGCTCAGGATGGCGGCTGGATAGTTAAAGGTATTATTCTCCATCAGGGCGAAAGCGGCAGGGGTCTTGAAGACAAATCATGGGTAGAGATACTCAAAGAAATTTATGATGATATATTGACCGACTGCGGGCTTGCACCCAACTCCATCCCGATTCTCTGCGGTCAGCCTTTTGGCGGCGGTTCGGTTGATACCAGTACCGGAAATGACGGCGGCGCGAATCTTGATTATCAGTTAAATGTTGATAACCGTATACAGAACACAATACCCAATGCCTGGGTAATTAGCTCTGAAGGCTGCGGAGCCAGGACAGGTAACCAACAACCCGACGGTGTCCATTTCGGTTCAGCGGGACTTCAACTGCTTGGCGAGCGCTACGGTCAAAAAATGCTGGAACTGATAGAATAAGGAATTAACTACTGAGCCGCGGAAGGATCGAACTTCCGACCCGCAGATTAAGAGTCTGCTGCTCTACCAGCTGAGCTAGCGGCCCAAGTACATAGATATACTATCAAAATATCAAATACAGGTCAATTGAGCGGTACATTCACATTGACACAAACACATAAAAATTGATAATATGTTTATAGAGGCTCGCACTTTGCGAGAGTGGTGGAATTTGGCAGACACGCCAGACTTAGGATCTGGTGCCTTAGGCATAAGGGTTCAAGTCCCTTCTCTCGCAGTCTAGTTGCTAATTCCTTATGTCATAAGAAATTAGGCAATTATTTTTAATGTCTTTATGATCAGGAGAAACCGACATAAAGGCTCCAAAACCAAATTATGAGAAAAGCTATGAGAAAAATCATGGTTTTGCTCAGAAGGAGCCATTATGAGTAGGGAATACTACCTGCACAAAAGGCAAAACGGCTTTTACTATGTCGAATACATCGACAAGGTAACTGGAAAAAAACTGTCCGCAAGATCAACAGGCGAATCAGAAAAACTTAAAGCGCAAATCAAAGCTGAGTTATGGCTTGTCAATGGCGTACCCACTGGCAGGCTTAAAAAACTGCGCCCTATTGAGCAAGCCGCCGGAATCGAATCAATCATAAAATCCATAAACAGGGCAGAACTGAATTCAGATGACGCGCTGAGGATAGTCGAAAAGCTAAAAATCATGGGATTAATCGACATAACCGCCGTAAGGAATCAGGGCGCGGGTGCGGTTCGTTTTGTTGATTACATGAGAGAATTCTGGGACTATGACACTTCGGAATATGTGAAGTATAGGCATGGACACGGAAAGAAAATCGGTCGTAACCATGCCTATAATGCCATTCTCAGGGTAAACGGCATATTGACCGAATTTTTCGGCGATAAAAAATTGAACTGCATAACAAAAACCGATATGGAGAATTTATCGGTATTCCTTTCAGGGCGCGGACTTTCAATTTCTACAATTTATCAAATAATGTTATGCGCTATAACGCCGATAAAATGGGCTTATGAGCGCGATATACTCCCTTCAAATCCATGCAAGGGACTTGATAAGTTTACCATAAGGCATAAAAAGCGCGGCATATTCACGGAATCGGAAATGGCGGAATTAATAAAGCCGGAATACTGGCAAGACAAGCGCGCCCGTATTGCCGCTATTGTATCTTTTACCACCGGCGCAAGACAAGGGGAAATTCTAGCCCTTAGAAAATCCGACATCGGCAATGTCGCGGACATTAACGGCAATTACAAAATATTGATAGAGCATAGCTATTCAACATTTGACGGACTGAAAGAAACAAAGACAGGGGAAAGCCGCCCCGTCCCGTTACTGCCGGAAGTCCGCGCTGAGTTAATGGAATTGTTAGCTGAAAATCCGCATAATTCCGCCGATGATCCTTTTGTTTTTTATACGCTGTCCGCCGGAAAGCCCTGCGGCAATAAAATAATACTTGAAGGGTTTTACAAAGCCATAGAAGCGGTAAACTTAAAATACAAGTTAGAAGCGGAAAATAAAAAACTTGAAAAGCCGTTATTTGCCATTGACACAAAAAAAAGAAACATCTGTTTTCATTCTTTCAGGCATTATTTTTGCACAAAGACGGCTGAGAATGAATCCGCCGAAAAGGTTAAAAAGGTATCTGGGCATTTGACCGATTCAGTATTCAGTAACTATTCAAACCATGTTGAGGAAAAAAATGTTATTGAAGTCGGGAAAGTAGTTAGTGGTATTTTCAGTAATATCCTGCAATTCAAAAAGGCGGTGTAACATGAAAGCATATATTGAAATTGATCTGCCTGAATCCTGCCATGACTGCCCACTGCGTTTTATACATGAAGATTTTGACGGGAATGAAATTATCGGCTGCGGTTACTTAAATCTTGACGTTACGGAAAATACGGAAAGCCGCCGCCATGACTGCCCGTTAAAAACCACTGAATATATCGGCTATGAAGACCATATCCGTATAGGCAATGAAACAGACGCAATCAGACTCATTGAAGACATGATCGAAAAATGCGGCATAACATCGCGCCCGGATCATAACGCTATGGAAAGGGGAATGTTTAAAATAGTTGAAACCGTCAATTCCTATTTTTTACCTAGACTGGAATCATTGCTAGACGCGGTAAAAAGGGGTATTGTGTAAAGGGGTAAAACAATGACACAAAAACAATGGGAAAACAGCGTCAAAACAATGACCGCCGATGATCAACGCCTTTCAACAGCGATATTTGAATATGAAGATCAGTATTTTGAAGATTTTACGTTAAAACCTGATTCCATTTTACATGATTTACTTGTATATGAAGTACAAGACAAAAAGGGGAATACTTTTGAAGACTTCGACGATCTCCCTGCTGTTATGGAGTTAGGGGAAAACTACACATTCAAAATAAAGAAACTTAAAAACTGTATCGGTGTATGTAATACAAGATTAATGAAAATCACGATTGATCCGGAATACGCGGAAAACAGCGCGGTTATTTTGCATGAGATGATCCATGCTTATATTGATCTTTTCAAAAAAAGCAAATACGCGATTATTGAAACATTATTTGAATGTCTATTACTGCGCCTTTACAATGACTTAAAAACAAAAATTCCCGATCTTGAAAAACGGATTATAGAACATACCCACACTATAGGGCAGGAAGACTTTAAAGGCAAAGGATCACACGGTCTATTATTTTTCCTTAAAAGCCTTGATCTTGATCTGCGGCTAGGCTTGCCGCTAGGTAGAATCTACGGTTATGGCAGGGAAAATATAGCCCCGTAGACGCGCCACAAAGCCCCTAGAATCGATCCAAAAGCCTTAGACGGCATTTTATACGTCTAAGGTTTTTTTTATGCGTAAACAGATAAAATATCTGTCGTTTTTTCTCTGTAATTCTTTATTGGATAAGGAATTTTATTTTTTAACTTTTTATTCTTAGAAAAAATATTTAAGAATTCTCCAAATCTTTAAGTTTAATCATTTTCCCATTATCAATAAATTTTGTAATAGGTAGACCGTTTTTATACATCTCATATCTGCTTTTACCTAAAATGTCTTTTTGAGTTTCCGCGCCTTGTTTTTCCAACCAATCTGAATACGACATACTTGCCGGGACTGCTCCGTCTTGACTTGCCCTCGTGTCGTCATCGTCATAACCTTCTAATCCTTTAACTTCACATAACGCTAAACACCTACACGCCCGGTGTTGCGGCAAGTGCGGCATATCGTCTAACGTCTTGAATACACGTTGATCCATTGATCCACATATTAAACATTGGCGGTCGTCAAGTACCCCGATATATCTGTAACCTGAAAATAAAGACGAATTGGCTTTATATGTTTCATGTCTTGCCGTTGTCGCCATTTCCGCGATCATTGTTTTAGTATTCATTTTCAGGCTGTTTCTTAATTTTTTCATTTCTTTTGCGTCAAGGTTTATGTTATCCATTGAACCTAATACGTTTCTGTTTATCTGCGCCGCCGTCAATCCGTTTATCCAACCAGCGCGGATATTAATTGACCATGTGTCATAAAAATATTTACTCAGTCCGTCAATATAATCTTTGAATTTTATATGCGTATCCGCGTATGTGTCATTACTTGCCGCCGCCCATAATTTTTCAACAGGCGGCATTTCAAGATTAACGGTTATTCCATTTGCTTTTAAAACTTTTGATAAAAACTGCGTTTCTACCCTTGCCAATCCCTTAAAATCCGATTCAATAATTCCATAAAGTTTTTCATTCAACATATTAGATAATGTACGCATATTTGACAATACTCTTTCATATTTTGCCTTAGTATCAATACCATTAGTTTTAGAAACAATGTCTTTTGCTTGAATAATGGCTTGATCAATTATTCTCAATAACCGCTGCGCTTCGTAATTGGAAAAGCGGTCTATGTTGATCTGGTGTTTTAGGAAAGAATCCATAAGGGGATTATTCATTTAATTGCCGATATAAAACAGGTTCCCCGGCTCATCTGATAGACAAGCCCTGATAAAATCATTTGCGTCTTGTTGATCGAATTCATAAGTTATTGAAAGCGCGTCCGTTAATGTTTCACTTTTAATTTTTTTACCGTCAAGACTGCCTAAATAGCCGCGCTCGATAAGTCCGAAGGTACACATTTTTACGCTTTCCCGGACTGGCGTTTCATTTGCCAATCGGCTAAAAGTCAATTCATTGATTTTTTTTCTTGCGAAAAATTCCGCCTGTATAAATTCTTTTTCAGATAACTTGCCGCCCATGCTCTGATAATCCGCAAAAGTCATATTCATATTTTTACTCCTATTTCCGGCATTGTAAAGAATACATAATCAAAGTACTTCCATTAGGTTTAACAGGGTTAAAATTGACTATGTTTAACGTGTCTACTTTAACGCCCTCACTGTTGTAAACGTCTAATTTTGAAGTTCCCGCTATTGGTTCGCCGTCAAGTACCGCCTTTACTAATCTGTCGCCTGATTGAATTAACGTGCCGTCAATAACTTGATCTTTGTAATTGGCAATAATGGCAATGCCGTTATATAAAACTTCCGGCGTTTCATATTCATTTGTTTGTGGATTATATGTCGGGTTTCCCATTGGGATTTTCAAAACTACTTTAGTGCCATTGGAACCTATGAGATTTTTCGCTATTTGCGCGATCTTGCCGTAATTCAAAATTCTCCCTTTTCTCATTTATTTTTTCTAAAAAAATGAATTAAAAAAAATCATTCCTTTTTTATAATAGAATAAAAATAAATATCCTATAGACAAAACATCTGTTTTGCCGGGGAATAACCGCCCCGGCTCGGTGTTCCTTAAATTTCCGTAAACCCTAACCGCTTGTAATCGTCAATACGGTTTTTTGATACGGAAAGAATAACGCTCCCTTTTTTCATTCTCACATTTTTCTTTCCGGCAGGTTTTACATCGTCTTTTTTTTCCGGCGTTTCCGTTTTGTTTTGGTTCATGGCTTATTCCCTCACGCTTGCATACACGCCGTCTTTCAAGCGTTCAATTACAAAAGCGTCATGGTATACCCTGAATTGGAATTCATTGGAATCAACGCGCTGATTTTCGTCCGCCGTTATGAATTTACCCCTTGCCGTTTTGCTTGCCTGTACCACTGATTTTGGTTGCATAAGAATAAAGTTTATGTCTACGGCTCCGGCAGGTGTGGTAAATCCCCACTGGTTATCCTCTCCGCTGTTCAATTCAATCAAAGTTTTGAATCGTTTTTTGGGTACATAAAGAATTTCAAGCCCGTTGTAACTTTTGATCTGCGTATTGATAGCGGAATCATTTGACCACTGGCGGTTCAATCCCGCCCTCATAAGGGATTCCAAATCCTGATTAACGTAAAGAATCCGTCCCTCTTGCGGTACGTCAAGATTATTCATGTAGGTCGCCGCCGTATCAATGGCGGTTAATAATTCCGCGCCGCCGCTTAAAGTTTCCGTTTCCTGTTTTCCGGCTCCGTCAAAGTATTTTGCGAATCTGTAAGCGTCAAGCTCAGGTATCATTTCATAATCCGTGAACACCTGCGCGGCTTTTCCGATTGTAAGTCCCAAAACTTCATCATCGTCAATACGGTCAAGCAAGAATTTCGCGCCGCGATCAACCGTCAATTCAAGCGGTATCCATTCCGCCGTAATCGCGCCCTGGGGATACCCCGAATCCTTTTCGTAGTTTCCTAATCCAGTTGTTTTAACGGTCAAAACTTTTACTGTCTTTCCGTCCGTGTTGTCATACTGCATTGACTCGGAGTCAAGCCGTGCCGTCAAACTGCCCCTTTTGAAAAGTTCCAAAATAAGAGCAAGGTATTTTTGCGATCTTTCAAGCGTATTCATAAACTATTCCTTTTCTGAGAGTCCCGCGCCCCTACGCATTGCCGCCAATTCAGGATCAACGGTTGATCCGCCGCCCTTAAAATCTGGACTTGTACTTTGCGTTTTTATATCCTGCGGCTTGAAACAGTCCTTTGACGCTTCGGATTTTGACCATGTGTCAATAATCTGGTCTATCGTCAATTCCGTTTCTTTGCCGTCTTCTTTTACCTTGCCGATGGCGTTACCATTGACAATCTGTAAACCGTAAGTTCCAACTATGGTTTTTGATAACTCAGGAATTAAGACTTCAAAGACTCCCTTTTGTTTTAATTTTTCCGCAAGCGGTCGGGAAAGTAACACTTCCTTATTGACTGCCTGCTCTTTTGATAAATCGCTTTCAAGGTTTATAATCCGCTCGTTAAGCGTCTTATTTTCGGCGTTACCTTTTGTTACCTTTTCAAGCAATTCCGCGTTTTTATCTAAAAGCCCTTTTTTATGAGCTTCAAGCCACGTTGATCCTTCAGTCGTTTCAAGCCATTTTTCAAGCTCTTGTATGTTCATTTTTTCTTTACTCCCCTTCTAAAATTAAAATTCATACTGAATACCGCTTATTAATTCCTTATTACATAAAGAGTTAATAATCAACAACAGATAGTCAATCTGTTCCTACTGGCTCATTATCCCTAAAATGAAAAATATCCCCTGCCGGTTCCATGTTTTCAAGTTTTGATACCGCTTGATCTTCGGATTCCCCAAAAAACTTTTGACGATATTCCGCCCTGCTTAAAACGCCCATGTCAATTTCCCGCATGGCTAGATTTTTTTCCGATGTAGTATCCACAATGACGGAATCTTCCCACACGATATTTATAACGCTTGAATCTATGGTATTGCCTGTTAGTGTTGAAAGTTCACATAATGCCTTAATGATTTTAATAATCTGTAATTCTAAATACTGCTGGTGTAGGTTTTTATTTTGCATTTTTTCCGATTCTGTATGAATAACCTGAGTCGCGGTCGCCATAGGTATAATGTCAAGCGTACCTTTTCCCAATCCGCTTGTAACGCAAGCCCATGAAAGAGAATCTTTTACAACTTGCCATAACTGCGCCGCCCTTATTTCAGGTACGCTTTTTTCAAATAGCTGTTTTATATCGCCGCCCTTTTCCCCTAACGGTTGCGGTATAGTGAAAAACCGCCCTTTTGTATTTTCAAACAGTTTTTTCTTTTTGCCGTCTTTCCCTATTCTTTCCATTAACAAATCGCGCCCTATGAATGTTAATTGTGCGCCCTCTTGAATATCGCGCCTGAGTAAATCGGCGGCTAAGTCCACATTTTCAATCGCGGCTAAACTGTCCGCGAAAATACTTTGACCAAAAGGCAATACATCTGAATAGTCATTGCAAGTATTAGGTTTAATTATGCAAAACATCGGATTATTAAAAACTTGACTTTGTTTCACGGTTTCCGCTGTTGAAAAGTCCAAATTTTCGCCCTTGACAATCGCGGTTATATTTTCAACAGTTACATTTTCCTTTTCAATGGAATGAATACTTATCGTGTAAACCGTTTTATCTTTTATCTGCTCTTGCCTGATAAAAGCAATACTTGAAATATCGTTTTGATCAAATACAAGCGGATAAATTGAATCGTATTTTATAACGTCAAGTTTTACCTTGCCGCCCGTGATTGTTTCCGTGTTTTTATCCGTTTCAACATCTGCGCTTGCAAGTAAAACGGCGGTTCCCATGCCATAACCAAAAACGGCAGCTTGATTAATTTTACTTCTAAAATCAACTGTCTTTTCAAGTGTTCTCAGTTTTTCCGTTTCAACATCGTCTTTCAGGGTAACGGTAAAAGCCTCAGAAAAAAGCCCAGTAGACCATTTTTCTGCTATAAGTTTAGCAACACGCATTGACTGTCTTTTTATGGGATATGTTTCCTCTCCGTTGTATCCAGTATCATTATTAATCCCTGCGACATTGCCTGAATAATACTCTTTCCACAAATTTACAAATTGATTATATGAATCTTTTAGACGCGCCCTCGAAAAGTTATATGTCTTGCCGTCTTGAATACTCTTTAACGCGCCGTATTTTTCTAAAATATCGTATACAGTCATTTTCATTCCTCTACAAAAATAGGTGTACGGTTTACTGTTTCCAGTGAATAACCCTGCCGGAGTAAATCCTCACGGTATGAATCAATAAGCGGATCACCTACTTTGAAAAACCCCGGCGGCGGATAATCTGATTTTCCAGTCTTTTGCTTTATTGCTTTTTCAAGGCTTTCAATTTTTCGCTTATCCATGCTTTTTACCGCCTTTTCTCATAATAATTTTCTGTAAAATATATATTCTCATTTTGCCTATATAGAACAAAATGGAATAAACCTGAATAAACAACAGATACCATGTCTGTTACCCCTACACTTGACCTGTTCCGGCAATCGCGCTGTTTTCCGCTCTCTGTCCGGCAAGCTGTCTTTTTAATTCTAAAAGCTGGTTGTTCAATTCCGCATTAATCTGCTGTTCATTGCCTAACTGTTTTTTCAAGTCTTGCGCGTAAGGTGATTCTATTTCTTTTGGATCAATCACGGTTCCGCCGCCTGAGCTGTTTACCAGTCTTTCCAACTGTTCAAATTTACTGGTTAATTCATCTTCAACATTGATGAATTTATCCGCGCCCAAAATGGAATTTAAAATATAAGTAAGGTTACGGATTTTATTATCTGGAATTTCGTTATTGTGATACTGCCGCGCCAATTTACACAAAGCGGCGCGGACTGCTTTTGAATCGCCTAACGACATTCTTTTTTTCGCCGTTTTATTTTTCTCAGTGTCCTTTGTATCCATGTTATACCGCCTTAAATCTCCCATTTATGCGCTATACGTTACAAAACAAAAAAATAAAATCCGTTTATAAAGAGCAAAAACAGATATATAACGGTTATTTAATGCGTCAATAAGCAAGCATAAACCGCCGTTTTATTCCCTACATAAACTTAATTTTAAGTTATCCGTAACTAACTAATAAGTCAAATAATATATAAAAATAAATTGGTAACGTCCGAAGTGTGGATATTGCCACACTTCGGGACTTATAATTTTTATTTTCCGGCGGCAAGTAAATAATTCGCATAACGTGTCAAGCTGTATTCTACCGCGTCTAAAATATCAATGTCGGTACTTCCATTGTCTAACCTGATTGGTACACCTTTTATTTTTCCTTTTTTACTGTCCCATAACGCTGTATTGAAAGCGGCTTTCGTATAAGGTACGTTTTGCGTAAATAATAACCGCTGTTCTGCCAAAAGAATTTGACAGAGATCAATCCTGTCTAAGATACTTCCTTTATAAGCCGGTCTAACTTCAATACCTTCAATGTTTTTTTCTTTCAAGGCAAGTATTAAGGCGTTATTTAACATTGTACTTGACGCATATTCAGCTTCTAAAATAATACTGGTTCCATATTTTTCTTTCAGCTTTATAAGAAAATCAATAGACCATTTAACAATTCTTTCAGGCAAAAAATGACCGTTAAAATACGATTCCGCTATGATATAGACCTTTTGGAAATTCTCCGTTATGGCAGCCGCGCTTAAAACTGTTTTCCCTAATTTTGAATCCTGAGTACCTGAACCGTAATCCAATCCGCAAGTAATAAACATAAATTTTTCATTCTCAGGCTCTTTATAATTTCTTTCAGGGTTTTCCGAAAAATCAATGTAGATCAAGCCCTCAGAATTTCCCCATTGACCAAGCCCCTCGATTTTATAACGGCGCGGATTGTTAATTTTCATTTTTTCAAAAATGTCCCTGTCGCTGTTATCTAAAAATTCATTACAAGTGTAATTTGTTGTATCAATAAAAGTGTTATTGTCGGGATTGTCAAAAAACCTTGCTTTTCCCCACCATAGATCATTCCAGGGGTTCATAATTCCGGTTAATTGTTTATACATGGGATATGGTACTTCGCCGCGAAAAGATAAATCCAGTTTGTCAAAATCCAATTCATTGCTTATCTGGTAGAATTCTTCAATGAAACACCAACAGAGAAAACCAACAGGAACACTTATTGAAGTCAGGCTGTCGGGTTCGTCCAGTCCCCTAAAAATAATCTGCTGCCCTGAAGGTTTATAAGTCAGAGTTAGTTCCGCTTTTGGAATTTGCCATAAATGATTCACTTTTAATTTGTCTATTGCCCATTGTAAATCCGCCCTTGTACTGGTTCTATGCGTATTCAGATATTTTCTTATAACCAGTAAACAGGGCTTTACTCCAAAAACATGGTAAAATTTCATTATGTGATAGACATACCATAAAGCGCAAGTTTTTGATTTTTTAGACATTCTGCCGCCCTTGACTACTCTATAACGTCTTGTGCAATTCCAAAACGATTCATATCCCGCGCCTGTTAGCTGTTTAATATAAATATTCATAAATAATCCATATAGCAAGGCGCATTTATTTCACGTCTCCAATTTATGCGGCATATCCTTGTATTCCATCTGTTTCTTGAAATAGGCTGCCCAAAAATTGAAATAAGTATTTTATTACACCCCCTAATCCAATATAGGTTTTCTTTTATTCCTTTAGTATCACAAATTTTATTGACTATAAACCGATTCAAAGCCCTTGCCGTAAAATAGCGGTTATTTTCCTGTTTCAAAAATGGGAGTAAATACGGTTCTATTTCTTTTCTGGTAACTTCCCAACAGGGTATTTCCCGCGGCTTATCCGACAAATTAACAATTTCCTTAGCGTATGAATCACCCTGAGCGGCGCGATTAAGAATTAAATCCGCTATTCTCTTTTTGCTTGTCATACAACACCTTATTAATCTTCATTTCGATTTTTATTCCATGCTTTTCACTGTAAGTAATTCCAATACACCGATAATATCGGTTATTAATTAAAGCGTTTGTTTTTTTCATAGCTTCTTCAATTTCGCTGTTAAAACCTACAGAGTCATTCAAAACTTTTAACGCCCAATACAGTTTTCCCTGCTCTCCAATCAGTTCGTTGTTTTTCATAATGTGAAAATGATTGGCTTCCGGCAGGGATACACAATCGTTAATATGTACCGCCCTGTTCACTGTATGGAATGTAATTCTGTAACTATCCATGTTTTTCTCCTTAATAAATTTCCAGTTCATCTGGTTTAGAATAGGTGTCAACCGTGTCAACTGTGTCAACCGTCTTTTCATTAGGGTTGACAGGGTTTACAGGGTTGACAGTTGTCGGAGTGTATACGCCCGACATAGTGGTTAATTTACCCGCTTTTGTCATTCTATGAAGTAACGTCTTTATGGTTCCTAAAGTCCCCTTATAACCGTTATCTTGAATTCCTTTGTGAATTTCAGTAGGTGTATGCGCCCCATTGTCAATTAACCAGTCATAAATCATTTTTTGGGTATCGCCCTCGATAACTTCCTTTTTGTTGCCTTCAATTACCCACCCGCAATGATTATCAAAAGACAATATGTATTCCGTCTCTAAAATTGATCTGCCTGTTATGTTTAATTCCGCCCTGCCTTCAAATCTTTTCCGGGATAGTTTTAATATAGTATCGCAAGTCGCTACAATTCCCATAGAACCTAAACCGCCGTCAATCCAGTCTTCATTGTCTTTATCCTTTTTTGCATGGTGTACCAAAAGAATAGAGACTTTATGCCTATCCGCTAAATCTTTTAATACTGAAAGAGCATTGACGCATTGATCATATTCATTGATTCGTTGTATTTTCATAAATTTTTGCATGGTGTCAATAAGTACAAATTTTATGTCGGGATTATCCGTCAATGTACCGTCAAGAGAATGAATAATATTTTTACATTCTTTTGGTATTTTATGAATTGAATGAAGGAATCCATTTTCAATAGGCGGCAATTTTAATTGATCCGCCCTGCGTCTCATTAATTCCCAACTTTCTTCCAAATTAAAATAAAGTACCTTATATCTGTCTACTTTTATTTTTCCCAAAATAGAACCGCCTGTTGCTATGCCATAGCCCCATTGAAGACTTAAAAAACTTTTCCCGATTTTGCTAGCTCCTAAGATTACATGAAGTCCGTATATAGGCAATAAGTCTTTTATAAGAAATTCAACTTCGGGAATTTCCTGTTCTAAAATCCAGTTAAAATCTAATAGTTCAAAAGGCGTATATTTACAATCCGTTTTAGGCTTATGCGTTTTCTCATAATTTTTTTGGTAAAAATGTAAAGCCTTATCACGGTCAGCCGGATCAATGCTGGCGGCTAATAACTCAGCGTCAAAATCTGTCATAGCCGCCCCCTATTCCGTGTCTCTTGTTATGTCAAAATTGCCAAAAAGTTTACGGATATAAGACTCACCGCCCGCGTTTTCAAGTTCCCTTTGTTCTTTAAGGTAAGAAATGAGATCATCTGTACTTATGTAGAACCATGCGTTTCTTTTCATGTTTTCAATGGCGTTATGAATCCATTTATGGCGCGGATCAAGATAATGCTCTTTTAATGAAATACCAGTCATTAAAAAATAAAAAAGCGCGTAACCTTCATTATTAAATACATAAGACTGGGGAACATAATCTTTCTTTAATTCAAGATATTCCATTATGCCGCCCCCTTTGATCTGGTTTCATTTTTAAGATCAACGTCATTTTCTAAAAATGATTCTTCCTTGCTAATCACATAACGGACTGTACCTGATTTTACATGACAAGTAATTGACACTTGACCATAGTCAAGTTCATTGATTGCTTTTTCAAATTTTTCTATAAGTTTTAAAGGTGTCTTTTTCATGCAACACCTCCGGCGGCTTTTGCCATTGCCGATTTTTCTCTAGGTGTTGGAATAACGCTTGCCGGAATCGCGCATGATTCAAGGAAAGCGGTCAAGTCGCTTTCTGTAAAGATTACGCGATTGCCAATCTGGTGAAATGGCAGCCGCCCATTTTTTTTGTATCGATCTAAAGTTTCAGTAGATATGCCCAAGACTTTAGCAGCTCCCCTCTTGTTAAAAATCTGCTGCATAGGTTTCTCCTATAAATAAAGTTTCATAAGCCCTCCTACCAGCCGGAAAATCCGGCAAGGTTTTCTTTATCTTTCTTCACAAGAAAAAAGTAAGGACTCGACGCTTCCCAGCGTTGAAGGGCTGTCCGCTTCCCAGCGGTCAAAAATTTTCTTTTGGAAAATTCGCTAAATTAGGTAAACTTTCATAGGCTTTTTCCATTTCAGGTGTTATGTCTCTTTCAAAAACCTCGCCCATGACTTCAATAATACGATCCTTTAATTCATGTTCTTTATAGAAATTCACCATTGCTTCCTTGTAAGCCTCATCAAATCTTACTTTTGCTTTTTCCAGTGTTTCTTTATCCCACTCAGGCGTTTCAATATAGTCGCTACCATTGGGATTCAATAAATGCCAAACATGGTGAGCAGGAACATTAAATTCAATGGCTACTTTCTCAGCAGCGGTAAAAAAAGCCATGTCTTTTATGTACCGCCTAAAATCATTGAGAATAACATCAGTAAAATACTGCGTTATTCCCATACCCGATCTTTTAACTAATAAGTCAAGGTATCCTTTGTACCGAGTACTTATCCGAAAACTCACAACCTCATTTTTTTCTACTTTCATAAACCCTCCATTGGTTAATAAAAATAACACTTTCAAAAATGCTTGTCAAGTCTTGCTTGACACACTTTACATACCTACAAAATATCCCTTTTTCTTTCTTTTGTCAAGCCCTAAAATAAAAAAATTAAAATTTATTTTTCCAGTCATTTTTAGCCCTATACTATAAATAGGGCGCGGAAAAATTTTTTATTTCAAAATGACAAAAAAGCAAAATATGTCATTCTTGGTTCTTTTAACCCCCTATATATATATAGGCAATCAAAAATTTTTTTTTAATTAATCTGTTTGTTTATATGTGGGTAGATACAGGCTGAAAGTTTAGAAAAGATGTAAAGAAAAAAGTAACCAGTTATGACGAAACAAGACCATTTATGCGTTTTTTCCTTATTGACTGTATTATTTTTTTTCTATATATTACCATTGTAGACAACTGGAGCCGTTTTGACGGGACTATAAAGAGAGAACTTAGGATCTGGTGCCTTAGGCATAAGGGTTCAAGTCCCTTCTCTCGCAGTATTTAGAATTATTAATGTATAGAGGAAAATTGTGGCTATTACAAAAGAAATTAAAAGGCTTGAAAAATCAAATGTATCCTTAAATATCACTATCCCCAAAGAGGATGTACGCTCTCAGTATAATGAGATGATAGGGGAATATACCAAGAATATGCAATTGCCGGGTTTCCGTAAAGGGAAAGTACCGAGGGAAGTGCTGGAACGGAAATTTGGCGACGCCCTTAAAGACGATGCTTTGGGGAGAATAATGGAATCATCGCTGCAGGAGGTTTTTAAAGATGAAAACCTGCCGCGAGGCGACAGACCCCTGCCCTATTCCACCCCTGAACTTGAAGGTAAGCCGGTTTTTGACTTTGATAATGACCTTCAGTTTACCGTAATTTATGATGTTTTACCGGATGTGAAAATCGGTCAGTGGAAGGGGCTAAAGGTTGAGTATCCTTACGCGGAAATCGAGAAAGGGGACATTGATAATGAACTGGAACAAATCCGGGAGCGAAACGCGATTGTTATGGATAGGGACGACAACGCTTCCGCGAAAAATGGCGATGTTGTAACCATCGACTATCAGATCTATGAAGAAAACGGCGAAGCAAAACCTGATATGCGGCGTAAGGATTTTGTTTTTACCATCGGTTTAGGAACCACTGTTTACAAATTGGAAGATGATGTCATCGGAATGAAAAAAGGCGAGACAAAGGAATTTATTAAAGAATTTAGCAAAGATAATATCGAAACTACGCTTGCAGGCGCTTCCAGAAAAATGCAAATAACGCTTACGGCGCTTAAAGAGAAAAAACTTCCAGATCTGGATGACGATTTGGCGCAGGATGTTGATGAAAAGTTCAAAACTTTGGATGATCTAAAAAACAGCATTAAAGAAAAATTAAACAAAAATCTTGAAATCCACCTGAAGGAGAAAAAATTAAACGCGCTTTTAATGAAAATTATGGAAAATACGCCTGTCACACTGCCCGAATCCATGATTAAGGCGGAAATTGAAGGCCGCTGGCGGCGTCTTGCGCGGTATTATAACACAAACCCGGAAACAATCGCGCAGATGATGAGCGGCTCTGAAAAAGACAAGGAATGGCGCGAAATGGCGGAAAAAGCGCTTCATTCCAGATTGATAATCGAAACTTTAATGGAAGAACAGAAAATTGAGGTTTCGGACGAAGACGTTGAAAAAGAATTTGAATCAATTGCAGCGGCAAACGGCGTTGCAATTGACGAGGTAAAGAAGCATTATAACGAAGAAGCGATTTTTTATTTAAAAGAGGACATCAGAGAGAAAAAAATTACAGATTTATTGTTTGCGGAAAACAATTTAAAACAAGGAAAAAAGGAGAATTATCTGGATTTTATGACAGATAATGGTTAAATTTATAGTATGAGTACAAAAATGAGTAGCCTGGTTCCTATGGTAGTTGAACAAACGGGAATGGGCGAACGTTCCTACGATATTTTTTCGCGGCTGTTAAAAGACCGCATCGTGTTTATGGACGGGGAGATAAATGACATATCAGCAGATCTTGTCGTCGCCCAGCTTTTATTTCTGGACGGTCAGGATACCGATAAGGACATCAACCTCTATATAAATTCCCCCGGCGGTTCCGTTACGGCGGCCCTTGCGATTTACGACACTATCCAACTTTTAAAATCGGAAGTTCAAACAATTTGTCTTGGACAGGCCGCCAGCATGGCCGCCCTTATTTTAACGGCAGGATCCGTTGGAAAGCGAAAGGTTCTTCCGTCTTCAAGGGTGCTTATCCACCAGCCGTGGGGCGGCGCGCAGGGACAGGCGCGGGACATCGGCATTCAATCAAAAGAGATAGTCCGTTTAAAAAAATTGATAATAGAATATTTTGCCAAGCATACCGGCAAGTCAACAGAACAAATAGCGTCCGATTTGGAAAGAGACTTTTTTATGTCAGCGCAGGACGCGGTTGAGTACGGCATAGCCGACTCCATATTAACGAGGGAGAAAGATGGCAAAACTTCGTAACGGACCTGAAGTATTTGAAAGAGTCTGCTCTTTTTGCGGCAAGAGCGCCGACATGGCGCGCCGCTTAATTGCCGGCCCAAATGACGTTTTTATCTGCGATGAATGTATAGAAGTTTGCCGCAAAATTTTAAGTGAAGAAGAACATGAACTTACCTCGCATTTTACGGGAGATATTCCGACTCCTCAGGAAATAAAAAAATACCTTGACCTGTTTATCATCGGGCAGGATAACGCGAAAAAAGCGCTTTCAGTCGCCGTTTACAACCACTATAAAAGAATCGCGAATCCGCCGTCCAAAGAGAGCGATGAGGTTGAAATTGAAAAATCAAACGTTCTTTTAATCGGTCCTACGGGAACCGGCAAAACGTTACTTGCAAAAATCCTGGCGAAAAAATTAAAAGTTCCGTTTGCCATAGTGGACGCGACAACCCTTACGGAGGCCGGTTATGTCGGCGAAGACGTTGAAAACATCCTTCTTAAATTAATACAAAGCGCGGGAGGAAATATCTCCGCCGCGGAAAGGGGCATTGTCTATATCGATGAAATCGACAAAATCGCGCGTAAGGGAGAAAATGTTTCAATTACACGCGACGTTTCAGGCGAGGGCGTTCAGCAGGCGCTTTTAAAAATAATTGAGGGAACTATCGCTTCCGTTCCGCCTCAGGGCGGCAGAAAACATCCCAATCAGGAAATGATACGGATTGACACCACCAATATTCTTTTCATATGCGGCGGAGCATTTGTAGGACTGGACAAATTAATCGCGCGCCGCGTAGTGAATCATCCGCTTGGCTTCGGATCCGAGGGAGGCGGCGGAGAAAAATCATTAAAGGAACTTTACGACGCGATGCACCCGGACGATTTAATCCGTTTCGGCATGATTCCGGAATTTATCGGAAGGCTTCCAATTATAGTCGGCCTTGAAGAATTAAGACTCGAAGATTTAAAACGCATCATAACGGAGCCGCGTAACGCTATTGTGCGTCAGTACCAGGCGTCTTTGGCTTATGACAACGTAAAACTTGAGTTTACGGAAAAAGCAATTGACGCAATTGCGGACAAGGCAATTAAACAAAAAACAGGCGCGCGCGGTTTAAGGGCGATTGTTGAAAAACTGATGACGGATATAATGTTTGACATTCCTTCGATACCGGGAGATAAAAAAATAGTAATTTCCCATGATACAGTGGAAAAATCAGAACCGCCGCAGATAATATATCTGGAGCAAAAGCAAAAGAGCGCATAACGCTGTGGGAAAGAATGCCGAAGAAAAAAAAAGAGGGGCATCCGCACTTGGATTTTTTTCCCGTTTAAGGGATAAAAGCTCTTTATTTTATGATTATTCAGGATCTGAAGAATTATCAGCGGAAGACCTTCCTCTTTTGCCGTTAAGGGACCTGGTTCTTTTCCCACAGACAGTTGTTCCGATTTTTATTACATTTAAGCCCGGCATTGCCGCTTTGGATGAAGCTATTAAAAGGGATAACCGTCTTTTTGCCGCATGTTTAAAAAAGAACGATCTGCGCCTGTCATCCGACGAGCCTTACGCGCTTGGCACCGTAGTAAGAATAATTTCACATTTAAAACTTCCCGACAATACTTTCCGCGTAGTGTTTCAATGCGAGTACCGCGGAACCATTATTTCCATAAATTCGAATCAGAATTATTCATTGGTAAGAGTGGAACCGCTTAAAACAATCGCCTTAAGCGAACCGTTAAGTTCCGAAGACTTGGGTTTGATGAGAAGCGTCCAAAAATCATTCTCCCAATATGCCGAATATTCAGGAAGAATAAATTCCGACACTCTTACAGCCGTGGAAAAATCGGAAGACCCGGAACGCCTTGCGAATCTTGTGTCTAATGCCGTAAATATTAAATCCGAGAAAAAGATCGAACTTTTGGGATATACCGATACGAGGGAAAGGTTTCTTGCGATCCTTGAAACGCTTGAAAAAGAAAATGAAATTTACGGCATTCAAAAAAATATTTCCGGCAAAGTAAGAAAACGGATGGACAAACGCCACCGTGAATATATCCTTAACGAACAGTTACGTGAAATTAACAAGGAACTTGGCAAGGATAAAATAGAGGATGAGTTTGCAATTCTTGAAAAAAGAATCACCGAAAAAAATCCCCCGCTTGAGGTCAAGGAAAAGGCTGAGAAGGAGATCAAAAGACTTAGGAAACTCCAGCCTCTCTCTCCTGAAGCCGCGGTTTTACGAGGCTACCTTGAGTGGATAGCCGACCTTCCCTGGAGCAATTTCACGGCGGATTCCGTTAACCTTTCGGAAGCCGAGAAAATACTTGATGAAGATCATTTTGGCATGAAGAAAGCAAAAGACCGTATAATTGAATTTATAGCGGTGCGGCAATTACAGGCCGACGAGGCGCTTAAAAATGAAACTTTAAAAGACGACACTATTAAAGATGATACCTTTAAAGATGAAGCGTTAAAAAATGAAGATATTATAAACATAAAAACATCTGTTCCCCATTCGGTAAAGGGGCCAATTCTCTGCTTTGTAGGACCGCCCGGAACAGGGAAAACAAGTTTGGGAAAATCTGTCGCGCGCGCCCTTGGAAGGAATTTTGTGCGTATTTCATTGGGCGGCGTGCGCGACGAGGCGGAAATCAGGGGGCACCGCAAGACTTATGTGGGCGCCTTACCCGGTAAAATTATTCAATCCATGTGCAAGGCGGGAACGACTAACCCTGTGTTTTTGTTGGATGAAATTGACAAGCTTTCAAGCGATTTTCGCGGAGACCCCGCGTCCGCCCTTCTTGAAGTGCTTGACCCTGAACAGAACTCAACCTTTGTAGACCACTACTTGGAAGTTCAATACGATCTTTCCAAAGTAATGTTTTTAACTACCGCAAACTCCCTTCACTCCATTCCTTATCCCCTGCTTGACAGAATGGAAATAATTGAAGTTCCCGGTTACGGCGAGAATGAAAAGCTGAGCATAGCAAAACAATTTTTAGTTCCCAAAGAGTTACGCGAAAACGGACTTTCCTCGGCAAAAATCACATTCAGGGACGATACTATAAAAAATATTATCCGTTACTGGACAATGGAATCGGGAGTACGCAACCTTGAGCGCGAAACGGCGCGGTGTATCAGGCGCATAGCAAGAGACGCGGTGAACAAAGGTTACGGAAAGGACAAGCCCGTAAAGGAATTTAATAAAATTATAACGCCCGCAAACCTTGAAAAATTACTTGGCAAGAAAAAATATAAAAGGGACGTTGTATTCAGGGAAGCGCGCGTCGGCGTTACATACGGACTTGCATGGACGGAAACAGGAGGAACTATTCTGCCTGTCGAAACAATCCGCTACTCGGGAACCGGAGAGCTTGTCATAACTGGAAATCTCGGCGACGTAATGAAAGAAAGCGCGCGCATAGCCCTTTCTTACTTACGCAGTACCGGAAACAAATACAATTTCCTTGCGAAAGATCTGTTAAAATCCGACTTCCACATCCACGTTCCAGAAGGCGCAATCCCCAAGGACGGACCTTCCGCAGGTATTACGCTTGCCTCTTCTTTACTCTCTACCCTCTGCAAGGTTCCCCCGCGCACATGCATCGCCATGACAGGCGAGCTTACCCTAACAGGACGCGTTCTTCCCATCGGCGGTTTAAAAGAAAAACTGCTTGCCGCTATAAGAAACGGCATGGAAAAAGTGATACTCCCCAAAGATAACGAAGAAGACTGGAATGAATTGGACAAAGACATCCGCTCTTCATTAATTATTGAATTCGCCGAAACAGCCGCCGACGTGTTCAATTTGCTCTTTGACGGAAGAATATTAAAAAAAATTAATTAATAAAATTCTATTTACGCAATTCCGCTTCCATGGCTTTCACTATGTCGGCGGCAAGCGGCATCTCAGGCGGGTGGTCTCCTGAGGCGGGAACGGTAACGGGAGGGTAATATTTCCACGCTTCGCGGATAGGGTACAGGGCGGCTTGTGATCCGTAGCGTCTCCATTCTCCAGCTCCGATTCGACTTGCGCGGGTAAATCCTTCGCCAGGGACTGTTATTTCCACCGGCATCCATCGTTTGCCGTTAATTTCGATTATGTCTGCGCTGCCCTTGCGCCAGTCATTGTCGCCAACTTCAAAGGCCAGGTACAGGTGTCCCGGTATAGTGATGAAAGCGGTTTCCACTTCAATCGCTTCGAGTAACGAGCAAAAAAGAATTGAAAGGTAGGTGCAGTCGCCGCCACGATAATACAATGCCTGATAGGGGTAGCTGACATTATCAAGAGCCGCCTCGTTAGCGGAAAGATTTTTGTAAGACGTTGCCGGAACAACCACATAACTTATGCCGTACAGGCGTAGGGCCTCAAACATGGCGGCGGCGTAGCGGACGTTCTTCGGGACGGCGGCGGAAGATTTCACTCCTGATAAATCCTGAGCCTGAATTGCGCTTACCACATAACGGGAAAATATACGGACTGAACTGTCGCGGGGAGAGACAAAGGCCGCGGCGCGGCGGTCATCTTCCCAACTGAAGGCGTTACGGTGAAAAAGAGGCATTTGCACGACGGACACGCTTTCTTTTTTCGCGCCCAAACTGCGGTATTGAATTTGTATAACGCCCGAGGCGTTTACATTTTCAATCAGATTAATTAAAACTTCATTGAAAAGGGCGGTTACAGGAACTTCCACGCTTTCCCCGCTTGAAACGCGGGGCAGGTTTGCAAACGACCAGGGCTGGCTCATATAGCTGTCCATATAAAAAGAAAGGGTTACGTCTGTAATGGTATTAGGTTCTTCATTTGAAATTTTTACTTTTGCAATGGGATTATGCTCATACCATGCCCATGAAACAGGAAACACACGGTACTGTTCGGTTTTTTCTATTTTTACCCGCGCCCTTCCGCTCATTATTTCAGAAAGGTTGAGCCGCACGCCAACTACTGTCTTTATGGTAGAAATCGGCTGGGGCGGGTCATAAATGCGGTAATTGTAATCGCCTTCGGCAAATATCGAAAGATACGGCAAGAGATGAAATTCAGCGCCAAGTCCTAAAGACACCGTGGCTTTTGTCTCGCTTATATCGCCTCTTGAATACTGATAAACGCCGCCACTTATTCCGGCGCGGAAAGCCCAACGATCTAACGGCCGCCAGCGTAAAAACGGGCCTATTATACCTTCAAATATTGTAAGCGGATCGCCTGTCTCCGCGGTAATACTCGAAAATCCGCCTCCGGCGCTAAGGCCGAAATCAAAATTTTTACCAATTGGCAGGAATGACCAATCAAAAGAAACCGCCGCGCCCATACCGGCGCTTAAATAATCAACGCCAACCGGTATTTCAAAAGCCGGAGCAAGGGAGAGTGAAAACTCATTTTCAGCGAAACAAGGAGAGAAAGAAACAAATAAAAAATAAATAACAAATAACAAAGAGCGGATAGCTGGAAGTTGTTTTCGCTTTGATTCCGGAATATCGCTTCCTGTTTGATAATTTTTCATAAATCATTTCTCCTTCCTAATTTCATATTTTTTATTTGTTATTTCTCCGTAAGATTATTTACCGCGTCCCAGTTATCGGGTGGCAGAGTTGTTTCGTATTTTGCGCAGCGGCCAGCGTATAATTCAGCCACTTTGTCATCAGGGTTTTTCTCCATAATGGATTTAAACAGTCCCAATGCTTCTTTAAAATCCCGCTTTTCATACAGATCAATGGCCTTTTCCCACCGCGTTACTTCTTCTCTGCTCACTTTTCCGTTGCTCATTGATAATTGTTCATCGTTAATTGCAAGCAGTTCATACAGCCGCAGAGGCGTGTTTATCCCTACTACGCGCACGCGGTCAAGACGGCGAAGAATAAATTCTTCACCTAACTTTGCTCTTGTGTATTCGCTTATCAGCATACCGCCCGTGTGGTACTGTTTATTCACTCCTTCAAGGCGGGCCGCAAGATTTACCGCATTGCCCATGATTGTATAGTCCATTTTGTTTTCAGCGCCCATGTTCCCAACGACCATTTCCCCCGTGTTTATGCCGATGCGGGTAAAGAGCGCAGAAGGGCTTAACTTTTCTTCCAATACAATCTTGTTCAATTCCCTCTCCGCCGCCTTCATCGCAAGGGCGCTGCGGCAGGCAAGAGCCGGGTGGTTTTCGCGGAAGACAGGCGCCCCGAAGAACGCGATTATCGCGTCTCCTTCGTATTTGTCTATCGTTCCCAGATTTTCCATTATAATGTTGCTCATCGCTGTCAGGTAACGGTTTAGCAGTTGTACAAGGCGGACAGGATCAAGTTTTTCAGAAATTGTCGAGAAGCCCTGAATATCGGTAAATATCGCCGTCATTTCACGTTTTTCGCCGCCAAGGTTGAGTTTATCGGGGTCGTTTATAAGTTCGGTAATAACTTCGGGGGCAAGGTAGCGGGAAAACGCGTTATGCAAAAATGCTTTTTCGCGGCTTGCGGTAAGGAATTTGACCGCCATCATCGAAATAAAGGTGAGTGAAGCGGCGGCTAACGGCACCGCAAAACCGACGTATATTTTGCTAATCATAAAGAACGCCGCGAAAGCGCCGCTTAACAGCAGTAAACCAGACACTCCTGTTATTATTGACAGATGTGTGTCAAAGCGGCTTAAAAGGAATCCTATTAACAGGGAATATAAAAGGGCGATAATCGCGGGAATTAACATGTGCGTATCGGTTAAAAATTCGCCTGAAAGCATCATGTTTGCGGCGACGGCGTAAGTGCCTACGTTGGGGTAATTTTCCTGAAAAGTTATAAGACCGTTATCTGTCATTGAGGTAGCGTCCGCGCCTATGACGCAGAAACTGTCCCGTAAGGCCGACGCGTCTTTTCTAATTTCAGTCATGCGGTCAAGCTGACCGCGGCACACGTCGAATAGTTCACGCACAAAATCAGCGGTATCAATATCATCGCTTACGTCTGCAAGAATGTTTTTTTCATAATTGCCGTTAAGAAAAGCATCGCAGGAACTGAAAAAATTATCCCGCGCCGTCAGCCATTCCGCGCCGGCCGCGCCGCTTTCGGCAAGGGACGCGTTTTTAATTTCTTCCGACTCAAGGTAGCGCTCCCAGGGGTTAGGCCCATTATCCCAATAAAAGAAAAAACCGGAATCGTTCATAAGGGAGATGTTACGCGCAAACACAGGCTCAATTACGGTATGCTGTATTAGCTGTACAAGCGACATTATTCTATAATCGTAAAATGATTTTTTTGGCCACTTTAAAAGCATTTTACCGTCCTGGGCGCGCGGAATTCGCAGTTTTCCGCCGTCAGGTTTTATCAGGGTAACGGCTTTATCGGAAACTTCTATTGATGTGTAGCCTAATTTTTCACGTATGGCAACCAGCGCTAAATGTCCGTAATACGCGCCCTTGTATTTTACCAAAAGATTTATCCGCCGCCTAAGACCGTCAATATCCGGAGAGGCATTTACAAAGCCCGCGCCTTTCGCCCGGCTCATCAGTTTATTGATAGCCGGCATTACGCCGACCATATCGGGCGTTTTATGATCTCCCGTATTAACCACATCTTCCAATGCGATATATTCGCTAAGGTATTTATCTATCTTTGCGTCCGCGGCAATTTCGCCGCCTTCAAAGATGTCTTCCTGCCGGAGCATGGTTAGTGTAAGCCACGAACAGTTTGAAAAAGCCAAAGCCCGGGCAAAGTACTCGTCAACATCTCTGGTTAAAAGGGACAGGGACGTTTCCAGTTCACTCCTTACGCTGGAGTACAGGCTTTTCATGTCCTGTTTGTAAAGTTCACGTTCTCTCCTGCCGGTAGAAGGTCCTATTGAGTCAATTACGGTAGCTGAAGCTTCATTCAACAGGGTAAAATTTTTATTCAGATAATTGCCAAAAACTTCCGCCGCGTACTGGGGATCAAGCCGGTAGGGGCTTTCGTCAAGGTAACTCAAGTCGAAGGCGATTGTCTGCACTCCCAGTTCTTTCAAGAGTATCACCACGTCGGCCATTACTTCGCGCCGGAACGGGAAGCCGCCGGCGTAACTTATGGAATCGTCGTCTAACGTCAGAACAAAAACTTTTTCGTTCTCTGTCAGCGAAGGTAAAAAACGCAGAAAAAGATCGAAAAACTTGTTATCCAGCGAAGTGAGAAACAATAGGGATGATACCGCAAAAGCGGTAAGAGTCACCCTAATAAATGATTTATTTTGCTTGGTTTTTGCCATAATTTAAATTCAATGAGCAATTAGCAATTAGAAATGAGAAATGTTTTTATCCGTAACCTTAGCGTTTATCAACACGCTATGCTTACTAACCTCGCTCATTATTCATTATTCATTGCTCTTTATTCATTGCTAATTGCTCATTGTTTTTCGCTACTCCGCCGCGATGTCGTCGCCTTGGGCGGCTTCGCTGGCGCGGGCTGAAGCGGTTGACGCCTGAGCGGTTGTTCGGTTGACGGCGCCTGTATCAGTCTTTGCGACGCTTCCGGTAATGCGCACTGCAGAAGATGAGGCCACTTCCGACACTTTGCCGCTACGGGCTGCCGTAACGGTAAGCGTCTTATCTCCGTCTTTTAATACCACAGACGCACCTACGCCGGTATGTATAATCGAATCAGCATTAAGGGTATCGCCGACTTTTAAATCCACCCGGCTGCCGCCCTTTTCCTGCTGAGCACGACCTGTAATGCTCTGTACTGTGTAACTCTGCGCAAAAACGCATACTGCAATTGCGCACATCATGATTACTAAAACTACAATTCTCTTCATAAGAATCCTCCTCAATATATTGACTTTTGGCTAACAGCCAAACCAAATTAAAAATTCCTCATTCCTCATTTCTCATTCCTCTTTGCTCATTCCCCTATTTGTTCTCCGTTATTTGTTCCAATCCGCGAAGGGCGGAAATGTTCTTGGCATCCCTTGATAACGCTTGCCGGAACCAGCGTTCCGCCGTGGCGTAATCCTTTTCACCCAGGGCAAGGTTGCCGCGGTTGGTCATCGCCGGGATGGAACCCATGCCGGCGGCTCGTTCATAACTTGCCTTTCCTTCGGCTATTCGCCCTGCGCGTACCTGTAAAATCCCCAGCCGGTTATGCAGCGCCGCCGTAGGAGCCGCGCTGACACGCGTCAGTACCTGATTTAATAACGGCTGTATATCCCCGGAAATATACAGTTGCATAGCGCGATTCACTTCCCTTGCCGCAACATTTGCGTCCGTACGCACAGCACGGCCTCCCTGTTCGGGGAGCGGCGCGGGCGGGTAAACTGACCATGCGTCTTCTACTATGACAAAATCCGCTGTTTTTCCAGCCTTAAAATTTTCATTTAACACGGTAACGGCCTGCGTCCATGCGGCGGTAAAGCCTTCGTTAAACGCGGTCATTGACAGCGGCAGCCATACTTTGTCGTCAATTATCAATATTTTTCCGCCGGCGTTGGCTCCTGTGCCGCTGAACAGAGTTTCCGCGGCGTTTGAATTTATGTTAAGTGATACTGCTACCAAAAAATCTTTTTCCATTTGAACAAACGCGGCTGGAATTCCTACGCTTTCAAGACATCCTGCGACAAGCAGCGCAAGGTCGCGGCTTGTTCCGCTTCTGAAAGACAATGTTTCCGCCGGAAACTGCGCTTCTGTTTTATCCGAGAAAGTTCCGCCAAGTATGATGCCGCCTGCTTTTAAACCTTCCATAAGCCATATAGCATACTGAAAATTCGGGTTGTGTCCGATGCGGCGGTCGTTTCTGGCAAGACCTGCGATAAATTTCGCGTAATCAACTGTTTCTGGCGACGTGGGGGAAATAAAAGCCGCAAGAGCCGCCGCATCACCTTCTGTCACCATGTTGCGGTTGTTAGTCGCTAAAATGACGGAACGCGCCGCTTCCCTCTCCTTGCCCAGGAACTTGTAGCGTATAACAACTTCGCCTAAAATGCGGCCTTTGTCTGTAAAACGTAAAACCTCAGTGGAAAAATCAGCCAATAGGGGAAGTTCAACGCGGCGGCCGCGCGCTATAAACGGAATTGTCCCGCAGGGGAACTCCGAGGCCGTGTAAGGTGAAGCGCGGAAACTTACCCGCACATCCCTGATTTCGGCGTTTTCGTTGTTGCGGATAACAAGCGAGCCTATGGCATTGGTCTGATACAATTGCATGAAGGCTGGGTATACCGCCTCGTACTGGTCAAGATTAACCCCGACCGTTTCACGGTTCGCGTTTCTGCCTGTCTGAAAACTCAACTGCGCCGTTAATCCGGCATACAAACCTGAACTGAATATTTCGTTATCCGACAGATGAAATTGCCGCCATCCGGCGTTAGCTGCAATAGTAAAGCCGGGAGTAAAACGGAAGCCTACCTCGCCGCCGCCGCGCCAGTACAAACCTGAATAACCGGTTTTATCATCAAGGGTTGGTATATACGCGCCGATTGATCCGTCAATTCTGATAAAAAGCCGCGAGAGGGGGAAGCAGTACAGTCCAACGCCGCCGCCCGCTGAATAAATATTAACGCTTTTATCCCCTTCGCTCTGAATATTGCTGAATAACATTCCTCCTTCGATGCCCAATGTGTATCCTATGCCCGCCGCATTTGGCCAGACGCTGGACAAGTCAACTTCAAAGCCTATATCGCCGCCTCCGCCTATGTCGAACATAGTATTGCCCCCAGCGGACGCTACTTCCCCCGGAAAATATACAAAACCGCGGGGGCGGACATTAAAATCCAATCCAAAAAGCAATGAGCAATCAATAAAGAACAATAAAAGAAGGAGAAACTTTGAATAAATGAGGAATGAACAGTTATTTTTGCCTGCAGTCTTGTTCAGACCTTGTATTTGTATCATAAACCCACCACCTTAATAAATGCTAAATAAGATATTTACCAATATATAATTATTATATCACTTTATTATAATAATTTCAGGATAAAAGAAAAGAATTTGATTGATAATTACTTTTTTATTGGTGTTTTTGAGTGGTTCTGTTTATTGGTGAACAGTTTTAATAAAAATGTCAAAATAGTTGGTAGTGGTTTTATATTGTACCGGTTCACATTCCGATTTGTTTTGATACTTGCTGATTGTTTATTGTTGCCCAGACAATCCTTTAAGTAAAGGATAACCGCGATACACAGCCGGCGTACTAAAATCCCATTCTGAAGGGCTAAAATTCAATTTTGTTTTCCAATCTGCTGCGGATAAAAAAGTTGTAATTGGAGTACTTGTACCTGAGATACCTGGAGTACCACCCGTCGCCGACATTGTATCAATTGCGTAATTATTATTATATGTGCCTGTAGTATTACCTGAAATCTTCCCAATACCTGAAGAACCGCTGCCGCTGGCGGTAATGCTCGCGCCCAAAGCCGCCGTGTTGCTAATCTCACAAGTATTATTACTGTTGTACCCAACAATGCCGCCGGAATATGCCGGTTTATTTGTAGATGTGGTACTTACCGTTCCGACACTGAAGCAGTTGCTTACGCTGCCGCTATCAATACGCCCCACAAGACCGCCGGCAGAGGCAAAACTTTCATTTCCACTATCAGACAAGACAACGTTGCCTAAAGCGTAGCAGTTTTCTATATTCCCACCAGAAACACCTACCAGACCACCGGCAGCAGGTCGTCCTGTTGGATTGCTACCCTCAGGAGGCGTATTTATGCTTCTTGTCGTTACGCTTACGGTTCCTGTTGCGAAACAGTTATTGATTTTAACTGGGTTTTCACTATTTTCACTATTTGAAGCTAACCTACCGGAAAATCCGCCAACTCTACAAAATGACACATTATTACTTTTCACAACAATATCCATTCGGCTGAAACTGTTGGAAATCTCACCATATACGTTGCTGATAAAACCTCCGACATCCATTATTCCGTTAGCTTGAACGGTAATTGTTCCTGAATAAGCGCCGCAGTTTTTTAAGCTAGGGTTAGGTATGCCGCCAATAGCTCCGCAAAAGCCGCCTATATTTTGACGATGAGGAAGACCATATACATTAGTTGTTGATTCATCATTCGCTGTTACCGATATGTTCCCACCATTAAAGAAACAATCTTTTATAATAAATATGTTTCTGCTTTTTAAGTCACCAAGAAAACCGCCGACTGTTGGGCTGCCGTTACCTACTAATACGATATTCCCTTGTACCCAGCATTCTTTGATATATCCTGAATTTGTCTCAGTTTTCCCCACCAGCCCGCCAATTGTTACTTCGGCATCGGTGTTTGCTTTTATATCACCCAAAAATGAACACCTTTCCATGGTTACCATTGAGGACATTCCTACTATGCCCGCGCAAACGCTTATAATGGAATCTCCGGAAAATAAAACTGTTCCGGCAGAAAATGTAATGTCTGTCAAGGTGTTTCGTTGGCTGAAACCCACAGCGCCGCCAATTACTCCAAAAAAAGTATTTGTAGCATCGATGTCGACCTTTGCGTCAATGGTTACTTTTTCTATGCTGCCACCAACTGCTATTCCGGCTATCGCGCTTACTAAGCCCATTAATGTTTGTTGCCTGTCCGGGTCCGGAGTATATTGGGTCGAAAGCGCGGCACGACAGTTTTCGATTGTGCTTCCCTCAACTAAGCCTGCGATACCGCCGAGCAAGACACCGCCATCGGGGGGTGAAGGCATCTCTGGTGGAAGTATTGGAATATCGACAGAGCCGCCAATGTACTTGGATTTAACTTTAATAGTCCCGCCCGAAGTGATTATATTGCAGACATCGGAATTTTTAAGATGTCCCGCTAATCCTCCTACCCTTAAAGCTGTAAAATCAAAAGTATCAAAACTCTCATTAGGTGGATCACCTTCATTAATATGAGCTTGATATATTTCAAATGAAGTAGAAAGACTGGGGGTAACGTTAATTTCGCCTGTATAATTGTACGCTAATGTTAAATCTCGTATTATCGCACCCTCCGCATAACCGAAAAGACCCAAGTCTCCACTACCGTTAAAACCGCCGTTTAAGGTAATGGTGTGCCCGTTGCCGTAGAACTTGCCTGTAAATGACAGTTCGGGCTTAGCAGTGTCAAACTTGCCAACCGGCATCCAGTCGCCGGAAACAATAACATCATTTGCAAGCGCATATTGCCCTCTTAAATTATCCTTCATCGCGGCAAGTTCTTCCGCCGTTCTGATTTCAACCACAGGGTTTGTACTGCTCACTTCCATTCCGGGAATGTTCCATATCTTGAAGGAAGCTCTGCTCTCCATTACCGCGCCCGAATAGAGTTCTATAAAAATTTTGTATTCTCTTATTCCGCTAACCTGACTCCCATCCCTCACACCGGAAACATCGGGAGCGCTTACATCAGAGACAGTAACTTTATTAATAACATTACCATTGGTTGTTGTTTTCTCGATTTCCGTTGCTACTTGTTCAATTGCCCCGTTGTTTACCCGATAGTAAATTTCAACTTTATCCTCTTTTTCTTGTGTCGTCCATGAAACACTGATACTGTTTGATTTATCGTTATATACAGCGTTCCACCATTTAAAACTGACTCCGCTGTCAGCCGACGTATTATATGAAAATAAATACTTGTCCATTTTTTCGCCTTGCACATTCGTGATGCCTTGTATCATTACGGTCACTAAACTGCTTGCGGGCGGCGCGGCGTCGTCTATTTTGGGACTTAGGGTAACTGTAAAAAAGCCGTCCTCAACCGCGTATACGGGATTATAAAACCAGTCCTTTCCGGTTTCAATGCTGTCTTCCACCGTAATCCAGATGCCGACATCAGTTGCAGAGTTTGCCAATCTGACAGTACCGGCGTCCAACGCGCAGTTAAAATAAAGTTTTATGTCGCTTAACCTTGAAACAGGCTGGTTGACAAGATTGACATCGCGCGGTTCTGTCCGCGTAATGCGGGGACGTTTATCGCACCAGGGGATAATGGTTACAGGATCATCTGTCAGTATTGTGAAACTGAAAGTTCCGCCTGACGAGTTTGGCTCAGGGAGCGTTACATCATCGGAGCCAAGCGCTTCAATGGAATTCAAATTTATAAGCGATATATTTTCAAGCCAGTTGCCGAGTTCGTCAAGATCGGCTGTACGGTATACCTGCCATGATCCAAGGGTATACGCCGAGTCTGGAGTAAACTCCAAACTGAACTCGTAGCCCTTGCGTATGTCCATAGCCGGAGTAAGAGTCCCCTGCTGAGGGTTGCTTGTTCCCCATGTGGAGGGGTAATTAAGCTTTACCGTCAGTTTAGCCGCATTTGCCCAATCCACCTCGTCGCTGATTACCTTAAACAGGTCAACTTTGGGACCGGTGAACAGGTCGCAGGAAGCGAAACAAATAAGAAATAACAGGGAACAGAGAACAAAGAGAAAGGAAGCGGACAATGAGAAATTAGGAATTAGCAATGAGCAATGTCGTTGTTTGCACGCCCCACGTGATGGTAACAAGCTACGCTCGCTAACATCGCTATTTGTTGTTTTTTCTTTGTTATTTTTTATTTTGCTATTCATACATTACCCCTTTTTAGACATTAGCTGCCTTTTTATGAAAGAAATTCTCCCTTTATAAAAAAAATATATCTTAGAATTTCAAATTTTTCCAGTAATTTTGATGAATTTTGTTAAAAAACGCGAAAAATAAGGGCATATTGACACATCAATTCAGCAAGGATTCTTCTATAATATTGAACTCAAAACCTTGCGCAAGAAGCAGAAGTAACAGCTAACCACAAAAAAAAATTGTCGAGAAAAATTTAATTGATAATCGCTATTTTTTATGTTATTTTTACTTTATGAGCATTGAACAAACCATTGAAGTGCCTGCCAGCCATAGGTTGACTATTGACGTACCTCGTGAAATACCGACGGGAAAAACTATTATTGCGTTCAGACCGGCAACGGCTGATAGCAGTCCTGATTTTAAAGACGAATGTCCTCTGTGCGCCAAAAGTCACACCCCTAACGCCGAAACTGCCACCGCTATTAGTGAAGGCAGAGCCATGATGCGGGGCGAGATTCCCTCAAAATTGTACAATTCTCTTGAAGAAATGCTGGTAGATTTAGATTCGGACGATTAACCCATGTTGAAACCGAGATTTACCGGACATTTCAAAAGAGAACGCAAACTTATGCAAAAACAAGGCAAGGATATACATAAACTTACCGAGGTAATGGGCTTAATCATCAGCGAACAGCCCTTGCCGCCGGAACGCCGAAACCACCCTCTTCATGGTGAATGGGAAGGGGCATTTGACTGTCATATTCAAGGCGACTGGGTATTCATCTATGAAATTGATCCTGCGGCTCGTACTGTTATATTTCATCGTACCGGATCACATTCCGATTTGTTTTGATATTTGCTTACTGTCCGCCCACCTTTCGCAAAACAGGAAGCTGCTCGGCAGCGCTCCACTCCCACACATTGGTATAGTCCCATGCAAAGCCACCATTGGCGGTACTCCAGTTACCCGCTGCTTTCCACCAGCTTTCGCTGTTGTACTGTGCCGTACCAATATTCGCGCCGTCAACCGTTGTAAGACCACTTACGAAGCCGTAAATGCTTATAACTTCACAACTACTAACAACATCTGGCACAATAACTACACTCTGCGCGTAGTTGTTGGTTAACATACTACTGTTTTGCCCTGTTACACGATGTATACTAAAAGAAGGAAAAGATATATCAATGTCCGACATAACGCATGTTTTTAGTGCAACACAATTCCGCACCGTGCCGGAGTTTTCTCCTACAACGCCGCCAATATAATTGTTACCTATGACAAAACTGTCAGTTACATAGCAGTTTTGTACTGTACCGGAGTTCTCTCCCACAACGCCGCCGATATAAATGCTACCGGCGACAATACTATCAGTGATGTGGCAGTTTTGTACTGTGCCTTTGTTATACCCTACCACTCCGCCGGCATAATTTCTATATTGATTGATAGTTACTTGTTCAATTGTACTGATAGCTACACAAACTAAAGAAGAATTGTAAAAAGAAAAAATGTAAAAAGAAGGATACCCTGGTATTATTAATTCATGACCAGCTATATAAAGCATTATATTTGAAAAAACACCAATCATATTACTAGAGGAATCGTGGAAAGAGCAATTCACCAGTCCGATATTCTTTACCATGCCTCCTAATCCAACATAGCCGAACAAGCCACGGGGACTGCTCGAACTAATAATACCGTTGATGGTATGCCCTTGCCCATCAAAGCTGCCGGTAAATGGATATGAGCTGTTTCCAATGGCTGTCCAGTTAAATGAATAATATGGGTAGCCGTAGCCGTTGCCCTGCTCTCGAAACAAATTGTTATAATATCCACCTAAGTCTGTGCGCAGGTCATTTTCAAAAATATCTTCTATCAGTTTGTAGTGTAAAGTTAGCGCAATATCCCTTGTTTCCTCTGCTGTTGCAAAAACATTGAAAGCGGCGATATTAGCGCGTGTCAGCGGAATGGCGCGGGCCGCGGTTTTTCCGTCAATTACGGCAACCGAGGTATTTTTTACGCTTCCGGTAAACTCATAACCGGCAGGAATATTGCTAATACCCGTAATTGCTATGTTCACCGAGCTGGCGTTAACAGTCACCGTATCGAAAGTAAAGGTTACGGTAAATGTTTTTGTTCCTCCCACCGCATAACCGACAGCATTATGTCCGTGAAAAATCAATCCGTTGCCGCTCACGGCAAGTCCGACATTATTCGCGTCTGAATCAAATTTAAACCCGCTAACCATAACGGTAATTGATGCGTCATCATCATTATAAGTCCCGGTGACATCTACAATCGGCGTAACTACATTGTCGTGGTTATTGTAGACCAACACAGGATTGCTCATTGACAGGGGTAATGGCGTTGAGGCGGTTCTTATTGCCGCGCTAACCTGCGCCGCACCTGCCAAATAGATTGCATTTTCCCGCGTACGGGCAAAAACATGATATGATGTGTTTGCAGTTAAACCGTTAAAGATCAATGATGTCTTCCAGCCGGTTTGAGGTACAGAACTGTTTGAAGTTGAAATAGCGTATTCTATTTCCTGCCCGTTTGTTTCGGCATTGGTTACTCCTTTGATCTCGATGTTGACCATCGTGGGTGTGCCATCAACAATCGGTGGTCCGCTAACCGCAGCACCGGAAAGTTTTAAGATTTTCGCCGTAACGCTTTCAGGCTGAGCTATCAACAAATAATTTCCCTCATCAGAGCCGACAAGCGACCAGCCGTTAAAGGTAACGGTTTTGTTGTCTCCGGGAATATTGTTCGCAAATGCGGCTATTCCCCATTTTACGCTTACGTCTTCGCCGGGTAGCTTGCCGTAAATAATAGGCGTACCGGTTACATTTGCCAATGTTGTATAATCGTAAACTTTATCAGCCGCGCCTAAGCCGGTAATAATAACAGGTTTGGGATTTATTATTAGATTATAGTCTTGGAAGGCGTAAGCGTAGTCCTTGTCCGCATCTTTTTCCGCGCTGATAATAACACCGCCTGCCTTGTGTATAGTGACAACTCCGTCTGAATTAACCGTGGCAACTTCAATATCATCGCTTGAATAGTTGATCGCGCCTGTACCCATATAAGTGCTTTTGATTTTATTTGTATATAAATTACCGTTGTCTCCATAAGTAACACTGATAACATTGTCAGGCGCAGTAAACGCAATTGGGTCTGGTTTAGCAGTATTATAATGGGTAAATACAGCTATAATTTTAATGACGCCATTCTTAGCATCATACTCCTTCACCGTGTATTGACGGTTTCCGCTTCCTGCCTCCGTTACAGGAGCAAGAACCTGTTCGATATTCCTGAACTCAAGTTTATTGTTCAAAGCCGTATCTGCAAGATTGTAAGTAAGCGTAAAAACGTCTTCCAAATGTCCTGTCCCGCCGCCCGAAAGCGCGGCCGTATCGCCCGCATCGGTATTACCGCGTATCTGTAAATCAATGGTAAACGGCACTTTCTTTCCCCACGCGACAATGCCGCCTTGCGCGTTTTCATGTGTAATAACACAGCTTATGATCTTGCCCACGTCCGTTCCGCGTAATATATACTCCTGCCTGACAGCTCCGGGAATCGCCGCCCCGTCCGCCAGCCAATGGTACAGGAAAGAATCATCATATCCGGTAAAACCGCTTTTTATGACGCTTAATGTTTCGCCTATTTTGTAGGTTCCGATAATAACCGCCGTGCCGCCCTGTCCGCTATTCTCCCCCTGCGCCTTAATGCCGGTATCAACACCGTTAATAAACCAGTTGCCATTTTCTCCAATGGTAATAATGTTTTCTGTGCCACCTTCGTTGTTTCTTTCCTGCTTGTGGCTAACAATAAAAGGATTTTCACACGCGATAAACAACGCAAGCGCCAAAATGGCAAAACATATTCTTTTTAAAAATAAATCTTTCCGTCTGTTCATTGCTCTTCCCCATTTCTCATTGCTAATTTCTCATTTCTCATTGTTCATTGCTCATTCTTATCCCTACGTTTAACCCCGCTCCCCAGACAAACGGATAACCGCAACGGGCGGCTGGCTCAATATACCAGTTCTTCCCGATCCCAAGTCGCCACCCTGCGGCAATTCCGCCCAAAAACAATAGATAACTTTCACTGTCTTCAAAAAAAATACTGCCGCCAGCTTCAGCTTGTAAAAAGAGTTCTTGTTTTTTAAAAGGCAAATAAAACCGAAAAAAACCGGCTTGCTCAAATGTAGACAGCGATTCCAAATCGTAACTGAATGTTGTTTTTATTCCGAGAGCGATGTAGCGGTTCAAATCCATACCCAAAGAATAACCGCCGCCTATAGCCGTTTGATTTAATGTGTTTCCATTGGCTTCCGCTCCAAAACCGATGAAGATGCCCTTTTGAGCGTAAAGTGTACTGACGGCATACAGTGATAAAAATAGGATAATAAAGCGTTTCATACCGTCTTCCCTTAATCCTTTACTAAAGAATATACAACATTATAGATATATAATATCAAACACCATAGGTTGTTGTCAATACTATTGGATTTGATAATGATAAATTATATTTCGTTAGAATCTATATGATGACAAACATTAAAGAACATTTAGGCTCAAATATTAAACATTACCGTACTCAATTAGGTCTTTCTCAGGCAAAATTGGCAGAAATGGTCGATATGGCGGCAAATTAT
>Ga0268262_10000154_pt1 | contig 87761 bp, 75 predicted proteins | sample TergutNc150P3_FD_190354 | JGI IMG/M metagenome (GOLD analysis project Ga0268262, IMG submission 190354) | Nasutitermes corniger P3 segment gut microbial community from laboratory colony in Florida, USA - Nc150 P3 (SPAdes) (version 2) | ecosystem: Host-associated > Arthropoda: Insects >...
GTTTCGGATGTTTTGGAATATGTGAATTTTTCCGATAAATCCCTTGTGCGCACAATGGAAAACTGGGTTAAAGACGCAATTCAAGACGACAAAATATCCAAACAAGAAGGCAGAGAATTTTTAAGCATTTACCGCTCTGGATTGTATGGATATACTTATTTGGAGTAGAATTTTATATATTTCTCAATGAGAGGTAAAATTATGACAATGGAAACTGCTGCGATAGAGCCAAAAATTAAAAAGGCTATGAAAAATATAGGGCTTGAAGAAAGAGCCGATGATCTTTTATGTATGCTTGACGAAATAGAGCTTGACTTGATGCTAAAGGAAAGCGAGCAAGACGAAAAGGCAGGCAATTTCATAACTGTAGAGGAAATGAAGAAAAGAACTACAAAAAAACTAGAAGAAATACTATGCAGAAAAAAATAAAAATAATACCAAAATGCGAAAAACAATTAAATGAGGCGATGGAGTATATAGCAGAAAATTCACCAAAGCAAGCCCAAATAATGCACGACCAGTTTTACAGCACTTTAAGCAAAATAGAGAAACAACCTAGTATAGGCAGACCATATAAAAAAGGAATGAGGAGAATAAAATTAGGCAAATTCCGCTATAATATCTATTACAAAGAATTTGACAAATTCATAAGCATAAGGGGAATATGGCACACAAGCAGAGGAACGGCGTTTAAGGAAAATTGAACACACAAACGTATGGGGTTCAGACAAAAGTTTAAACCCCCGCCGCCTTCCCCAATCTATCATTTATAGCAACGCCAATGCCAATAGGCGGCAGCAACATCGCATAAATCTTGCTCAATCCGCAGGAATCCAACTCGTGCAACATTCCATATAAATTCGCAGCGGCTTCTGTTAAATTTTCTGTTGCAGACAAGTTCAATGCTTTTGCAAAAAACATGCTATTTTCTGGCAATTTCCCAAAAGCTAGCAAACCGCAATTAGGCGGCACATCGCTCGGCAACCCCAAACATAACTGCGTACTCGGACTGTAATGCTTTTCAAGCATACCTGGAGAGAGAATGGCATTGGATTTAATATCTAGGATTTTACCTAAACTCTCTATTATCATCTCTTTTGTAACCGCCCCCGGTCTGTAAATCACAGGCATATCGTTTTCAAAACCTACAACAGTGCTTTCAACTCCTATTTCGCAAACTCCCCCATTCACTATGCCGTCTATTTTGCCACCTAACTGCGCCAGAACGTGTTCTGGGCTGGTTGGGCTTAGGTGCTGGAATTTGTTTGCGCTTGGAGCGGCAAGTGGAAAGCCAGCTCGTTTTATTATATCTCTTGCAATTTGTTTTTTTGGCATTCTAACGGCAACCGTTGGGAGACCTCCGGTGGTTAAATTAGGGACTTTTTCTCTTTTTGGCAGCACCAGAGTTAAGGGACCGGGCCAAAATTTCTCTGCAAGCAATTTGGCATTTTTTGGAATTTCTGCCGCCAAGTTTTCAAGTTCTTCAAGTTCTGCTATATGCGCTATCAAAGGGTCAAAAAAGGGTCTCTCTTTTACCGCAAAAATTTTAGCCACAGCCGTTTCGTCAAAGGCATTGCCGGCAAGCCCATAAACTGTTTCCGTGGGAATAGCCACTATTCCGCCTGTTCTTAGAATTTGTGCCGCTTCTTCAATTGAAATGTACATTTTTTCTGTAAAATATAAAAAACGGCAGAGCCATAAGCTCTGCCGCTTCAAAACTGCTAAAGAAATTATTTCTTTTTACCGCTTTTTTTAGCTGCACTGGCTTTTAGCGCACTGCCAACTTTAAATGTTACGGTTTTAGAAGCTTTGATTTTGATTTTCTCGCCGGTTTTGACATTGCGGCCCTCACGAGCCGGACGGTCTTTGACTCTGAAAGTGCCAAAGCCTATCAACTGAACTTCGCCGTCTTTTTGCAAACCGGCTTCAATTCCTTCCAAAAAAGCGTTAACAGCGCGTTCTGCCGCTGCTTTGCTTTCAAGCCCTGCGAGCTCTTTAACCTTTTCAACCAGGTCGGGTTTTTTCATAATAAATCTCCTTTGGAGTTTGTACAATTATAGTACAAATTTAACTTTTTTTTTCAAAAAAAGCAAGGGTAAAATAAAAAAAATTTATATTACTCCCGTATGTTCTCGCCTTCAACTGGAAAATGCACCTCGCTTTTAGACTCGGATATTGCTATTGCCATTGGCAAAGGCTCTGTGGAGTTCCCATTAAAAGATATTGAAAAATATAAAGATACAACCGTTTTAGACATTGGAAACTACAATGGGAAACGCCTTGTTTGCCTGAATTTGCTGGATTTTGAAGGCGGAGTGCCCCTGCGAACTTTTTTTGCGGAAGCAGAACCAGAAATTGCGCATATAGCCGCTCTTGCCGCTCATTTAAGCTGGTGGAGAAGCCTTTACAAGTATTGCCCAAGATGTGGAAAGCCTCTAAAAGAACATAATTCTGAACCTTGCATGACCTGCGATGCCTGCCAAGAGAATTTTTATCCGGTTATTTCCCCTGCAATTATAGTTTTGATTACCAAAGAAAACAAGATTTTGCTGGCTCACAATGCCAAATTCCCCCCCAAAAGGCACAGTTTGCTGGCTGGTTTTGTTGAACCCGGAGAGAGCTTGGAAGCTGCCGTTCACCGCGAGGTTATGGAAGAAACTGGCATTCGCATTAAAAATTTGCGCTATTTGGAAAGCCAGCCCTGGCCCTTTCCAAACTCACTGATGGCAGCTTATGCCGCAGAATGGGAAAGCGAAGAGCTAAAACCAGATGGAGTTGAAATTGAGCAAGCCGCTTGGTATGCCCATAGTGATGAATTGCCAGATTTGCCGCCCAAAGGCTCTATTGCCCGAAAACTTATAGATAAGTGGCTAAAGGAAAGGCGTAAAGCAATTTTTGCGGAGTAGCGCAATAAAGCGTGTTTCCATAAATGCTAATTGAAGCACCGCTGCCAAAAATAGGGTATCTTTTAGCAACCTTGCCCGAATTTATGTCTATTGCGGCAATGGAGCCTTCTTGGTCTAGCCAAATATGCGAGCCGTGGACAACTGGCTGGTACGAGGAACCTTTGCTATTAAATGTCCAAACTAGGCTGCCGCTTGGAATTTCGTACAGGGAGAATGTTTGATTAACACCGCCTGCAAGCGCATAAGTTTTTCCATTGTTTTCTAGCAATTCAAAAGAAACTATTTGTGAACGGGCAGAAAAAGCCCCCTGCTGCTTAAAGCCTTCTTTTTCAGAAAAAATATGAACGTCTCCCTCTTCCGAAGCTATGGCAAACATGCCGTTTTTATACTTGAAATAAGCCGCAGCGCTGGTGCCCAGATTAATATCCTGAATAACCCTCGTTTTGGAGAGCAGAGAAACTTTTCCCTGCGAAAATGAATAAATTCCATTCTCGCCAGCAGACAAAAGCACTGGAGCAGAACTAACTCTGCGAGACCATTCAAGACGCATTTTTGGTATAAAATATTTAAGCACAAAACCATTCCAAAAGCCTATGTAAATGGAATCTTTGCTACGCAAAAAAGAAAATGGCTTGCCATAGGTTTCAATAGAAACGCTTTTTTGCTCTCTTAGCGAAAATTGCGATAAACCATCTCCAGAACTGAGTATAAGCCACGGAGGTTCCTTGTCTCTAACCGTGTACTCTCTGTCTCTTGGAAGCAATATTTCTCCGCCAGAATTTCCCGTTTCCAAAGAAAACTTCAACAAGCTCTGAGAACCCTCATCAGAAACAAAAAGCCAGTTTGCATCGCTGAACATTTGAGGATAAAGCATTTTTGAGGAAAGCGGTAAATATCTAACCCACTTTGCACCTATTTTTTCCGCATATCTGGAAAAAACGAATAGGGAAAAATCTTGCATCCTTGCACCGTAAATAACCGCCCGCTTCCACGCGCTATCGCTCTTTTCCTGTTCTGCAATGCTATACCAAGCAAAAGCGTTGCCGCTTTCCAACGCTAACAGTGAATCTATATTTTCGCTGGCAGAAAATGTAAATTTTTGATAATGCCTTGTATTTAAAATTTCTGAATTTCCGTTTTGCAAATTGAAAATCACCGAATCCGACTTAATAATCGGAGACTGAGCAATTTCCCCATCTATCTGATAATTCCATAGATTATTCAAAAGTGTATCGAACACCGATATTCCGCCATTTTTTTGATATGTGCCAATAAGACCTATTCCCGGTTTGAAAAAATTTTCTCCATCGCTTTTCGCAGAAGAAATCAAATATCCAGAATTCTTGTTCAGCAAACTGATTTTCCCGCTTATATCCAAAACATAGATTTTATCTCCTGCACTTTCAATATCCTGCACTTCAAGAGCAGGTTTTCGCCAAGCATAATTTTTTAAATCTTCACCGAGTTTGTGAAAATAAAGCCAATTTTTGCAATAGAGAAAAAGCCCATCAAAAACCAAAAACACTTTTGCAGGCACGTCTGAATATGGGATGCTCCCTATTTCCAAACCTCTCTGCCTTGAAATCAAATACAGGGAATTTTTATTTGGGCAATTATACACCACTATGCGACCGGCAAGCAATTCTCCTTCCGCAAAGCAGTTGGAAACTTGGTCAGATGCTATTTCTGGGTAGGCTATGTTTTTTTGCTCGTAAAGAATTTTCTCGCCAGAAATTTTCACTTTTTCATCCATTGCCGCAAACTGTTTTTCCTTGCCGGCTGCCACATAAGCAAGTGAAATATTTTCAGAATTATTTTTCAAAAAACCATAATGCTTCACAATACCCTGAGTATCTCGCTTGGCTTCTGCGATTTTTGCCAAATACAAAGTAGCAGTTAGTTTTTCCCTAATTGCAGCACCTTGGTAATTAAGAGCAAAATTAAATAACTCCTTGGCTTTTGCCGTGTCTTTATCTATGCTCAAAATATAAGCCGCTTCTTGAATTTTATTGTTGGCAAGGCTTGCAATGCAAGGGATTGAAAATAATAAAACAATAAATGCAAACGCTTTACGCATCCAATTTATACCCCATTCCCCTTATAGACAATATGAGTTTTGGATTTTCTGGGTCATCTTCTATTTTTTGCCTGAGCTTCACTATGTAGTTGTCTATGGTTCTAGAATTTGAGCTTGAATCTATGAGTTGCACAAACTCTTCTCTCAATATAACTTCGCCGCGTTTTTTGCAAAACAAATTGAGAATTTGAAATTCTCTTACATTCAAATCCAGTGGTATTTCATTTTTTGAAGCCTCGTATTTTTTAAAGTCCAATTTAATGCCACAAAATTCAGCAGTTTCGCTCGCAAAAGCAGGCGTTTCTGTTTGAACAGCAAGTTTTCTAAAAAAGGCATTTACTCTGGCAAGCAATTCCAAAGTTGAAAAAGGCTTTGTCACATAATCGTCTGCGCCTATGTTCAAACCCATTACTTTTGAGGACTCCTCGCCTTTTGCGGTTAACATTATTATCACCAAGCTAGGGTATTTTTTCCGCAAAACTCTGCAAACGTCAAAGCCGTTTTTCTTGGGCATCATAACGTCTAAAAGAACCAGATGAGGCAAAAAAGCATCTGCTTTGAGCAGTGCTTCTTCGCCATCACCCGCAATAGCAACTTCATAGTCTTCCATTTCAAGGCATTCTTGCAAGCCACTTCTTATGAACTCTTCGTCTTCAACAACAAGGATTTTATATTGCATAAATTGCTTTATTGGTTGTAGCCAAAATATTTCCTTCCAATATTGTTGTCCTTGTCTTTTACGTCAATGTAGTCTGGAACAAAGCCGCTGGGATAATTGAAAGCTATCTTTGCCTGGCAGCTCAATTCGGAAAGGAGCCTGCCCACAGAACCCTTGAACTGGCTTTTCATTTTGCCAAGATGATCGCTCATAAAGCACCAGCCACCACCTACGTATTTGGCAGGTGTTTCCTTGCCGTCTGTTGAAACCATTTTAATGGTACTAACGTCAAAGTCCACGTTGTTGCCCGTGCTGTTCCATATAGCTATTTCTCCGGTTGTGCTTGTTGGTCCAATGCTAAGTATAGGGAAACTCATAACATAGCCGTATTTGTCCACCAAGCGGCTTGCGCGCTGCCCAATTATTTCTTCGGCAAAAAGCAAATAGTCGCCACGATTTTTTAGACGAACTTTGTTTAACGCCGCTTTTAAAGCAGGATTTTTTGGAGCCACTACCTCTGCCTCCAAAAGCGTATATTCTGCAGCAATGGTGTTTTCTGCGCCATCTGAATTTTCAATAGCCCGCTTCACAAGGGCATCTTCTGCTTTTTTGCGAGAAGATTCGGCAAGACCGGCATTGGAACCGCCATTGCGCTTGGCTATGCTGATTGCGCTGTCTAAATTGCGAAAGCCTTGCAGGGTATATTCGTATTCAAAATCACCCAATACCTGCGCCACGCCAATTTCAGACAAAGCCTGTACCACAGAGTCTTTGGTGGCGGCTTTCTTTGATTTGGGCAAATTCTTGTGAATTTGCTCCACGTACGAGCGTATTATATCGTCACTCGCATTCTTTTTAGCGGTTTGCTTTGCCGCGCTGGCATAAGCTATGACAAAACTATCGTAAAAACCATCGGAAATCTTGCCCTTGCTCAGGGCAGCTGTATAGGAATTCACGGCGTTCCTGTACTTTCCGTCTTTATAGTAAGAATCGCCGTCACTCTCGTTTTTGCCCTTGCAACCAAAAAATACAGTTGCAGACACAAGGAAAAACACCAATTTTTTGAACATAATGACCTCATAGTTGAAGTTGGAATACTACTATTAATAAAAATAGTTCTTTTTTTTGGGGAAAAATATATTTTTATAGTAACAGAGGTATATTTTATAGCAATAGAGTGATTTTTATGAAAATTCTTGTAATTTGTTCCGAATGCTACCCCGTGGGCGACAGTCCGCTGGCTAAGACAGTAGAGAGCATTGTGGGTGCATACCGCAGGCTAGGGGCAGAAGTTCTGGGATTTTCGCCGTTTTTTTCCGAACTGACAAACAAAAAAGACTATAAACATACTCGTCAAAGCAAGAAATTTACCGAAAAATTGGGAAATAGGGAGTATTCTGTGCTGGAAAGCACAAGCAACGAAAGCGACTTATTCGTACAATACGACCATTATTTTGGCAGAGCTGGCATATATGGCAATCCCGGAGAAAAACCCTATTACGACAATAATCTGCGATTCTCCTTCCTTGCATCTGCGGCTCTTAACTATTGCGAAAAAACTCAATTCAAGCCAGATGCAATACATGTTCACGAATGGGGTGGCATTGCAGGGGCACTCACAAAAACCATATATAAAGACTATTTTGCAAACATTCCAGTTGTGCTAACGGCTCACAACATTCGCTATGATTATCTTTCCAGCCCAGAAGATATACCGCGTATTGGGCTACCACCAGAGGGTTTTGACATAGATGGCTATGAATTTTGGGGAAAGGTAAGTATGCTAAAAGCCGCTATGCTTTACTCCGACAAAGTTGTATTCACCTCCGCAGCTTATATGTCTTACCTGCTTTCCACGGATTTGCAAGGAGGAATGAGAGGATTTTTAGAGAGCCAAAGGCACAAGCTCTCCAGCATCCAAAGCGGCATAGATTATGCTGTTTGGAATCTTCCAAAAGAACGCAATGGCTACAAAAAGCAATGCAAAGACAGCCTGAGGGAGAAGCTCGGCATGGATGTGGATTCCAGTATGCTCATATACTCGCATATAGATTCCAATTCAGAAGACTCCGCTCAAATTATAGCTACTCTTTTAGCCAACCTTTTAAACTTGGATTTGCAATTGGTAATAGGCATAGCGGAAAACAATGCCAACTATCCTTATTTCACTACCATCCAAGAAAAACATAAAAACAAAATAGCTCTTCTTCCCTTAACCGAAAATGAAGAGATTATATACAAAAGGATTGTTGCCTCAGATATGTTTTTCTCCATAAATGCCGGCGAGCCATCTTTATCGCGTTACATAAAAGCCTTTGCCACAGGCTCAATACCTCTTAGCAATAGACGAGCGCAAGAGAGTTTTGTGTTCACAGTACCCTTTGATACCAAAGCAATTGAAGATTCCACAAAGGCAAACGCTTTTATTTCAGAAAACGCCTCACCAGATATGGTTTTAGAGCTAATACGCACGGCAGAATCTATTTTCAGAGAAAATAAGAGCCTATGGTCAAAGCTCGTTGACAACGCTGTATCTGTGAGAGTATCTTGGGACTATACAGCCAAAAATTATTTACTACTTTTAGGAAACAAAAGCAATTAGCTAGGGCCTATAGCTCAGTTGGTTAGAGCAGCGGACTCATAATCCGCTGGTCGCAGGTTCAAGTCCTGCTGGGCCCACTTTTCATTTTACCTGTCCACCCTAACTTCTCCCTCAAAGCCTGAACAAAGCCTGAATCTTCGGTGTGGGCAAAGCGAGTTATGTGGCGGCTGCGGCAAATTAGGAGTTCGGATTTGTCGTTTAGTTCTTCTGTGAAGTGTCCGTCAAAAACCATTTCTGCGGTGCTGCCTTGAACGCATTTTATTTTGCAAGCGCAAGAAGAGGGAATTATAATTGGTCTAACAGATAAGCTCATCGGATTAACGGGGTTCAAAACAAAAGCCTCCGCAGAGGGATATATTATGGGACCTCCGGCAGCTAGGTTATAGGCTGTGGAGCCTGTTGGCGTGGCGAGCATTAAGCTGTCTGCCCAGTATTCGGTTAAAAATTTATCGTTTATTTTAGCCTCTAAATTTACCATTCTCGCAGGAGCGTGGGCGTGAATAAAAACCTCGTTCAACACGGTGCGGTTCAGAATTTTTTTATTCTTCAAATAAACAGAACAGTCAAGCATTATTCGGTCTTGAATTTTGAAAGTACCTTTTGAAAGAGCATTCAAAACAGTGGGAATTTCTTCTATGCCATATTCCGCCAAAAAACCAACGCGACCGGCATTTATGCCAGCAATGGGAATTTCCTTTCCGCAAGCTATGCGAGAAGCACAAAGCACCGTGCCATCTCCGCCAACAGCAACCAGAATATCGCATTTTTTCAAAAGCGATTCAGGACCATAAATAATTTGAGTGCTTTTACCCCTGCCCCACAACTTTATAGCCTCCAAAGCCTCCTTCAATTTAGGATTCTGTTCCTTGCGAATTACAATGCCTATTTTCAATTCAACACCCCATGCCATAAATTTTCCACACATTCAATTCCCTTAACTGCTTCCTTGCTCTTTGCTTTTTTATTCAAGATATGCAAAGCTAACCCCAGAATGGGAAAGTTTTTGCAATCAAAACCATCTGCCTCAATTTCTTCTTTGCCGCGCAAAATTAAACCGTCTTCGTAAAGACCGCATTCTATGCCTGCAATTTTGAGATTTTCGTAAATGGCTGCTAAAATGGGTTTGTGAAAATCAACTGCCCAGTCGGGAATTTTAAAAATGGTTTCGCCTTCGGCAAAACACGCAAGAACAGCTAGCAAGGGAATTTCGTCTAAACAGGTTTGCAAAACATCTGTGCCAAGCCGCCTGCCAACCAGCATTTTTGCCCTTCTAATCCTCAAGTCTCCCCAAACATCTCGCCCTCTTTCATGGCGGGCAACAATCTCAATCTCAGCTCCCAATCTCCTAAAAGCTCCAAAAATTCCCGCTCTGCTTGAATCTAAATTAACCGCCTTCACAACAATATCCGAATCTGAAATCAAAGATGCCGCTAGTGCCAAAAAAGCGGCTTGGGTTACATCGCCTGCTACAAACCTATCCCTTGCGAGCAAAGCGGGCACAGGAGGAATATCGCATATCCATTTTCTTTCGTTTTTTATTCCCTGCAATTTTGCCATGCGTCTGGCAAGTTCATCGTTTTCGTCTGGTCCGTCTTGATACCACTGCAATTCTGCGCCATAAGCAGTCAATTCCCTTATTAGAGAATCTTTAATCGCTATTTTTTCTTCGCAGTGAAATGCAACGCCATCTAACAAACATTCTATTATTTTTTTATTCCTTTTTTGATGTGGAAAATCATCCCCTACCCACTCCAAATTCAGAGGTTTTTCGCATTTGAAATTTGTTCCTGCAATTTCCCATTGAGTATCTTTTACATTTACTTGCGCACCGAGACTTCTCAAATAAAAAGCAAAATCCGCAAAGTCTGGCATTGCCTTAACTTCGTGAATTATCGTGTTTCCATTTGCAAGGGCTGCCAAAAATGCGCAATTGAAAAAGGCTTCCCTTTCCGTGTAAAGTTCAAATTCTCCTTTTATGCCAACCAAGTTCAGCCCCCTATTAAAACAGTTGGGCAACCGCTTGTTATTGTTCCGCCGTGGATGGTGGAATCACCCATTCTGGCGGCTGGTTTTTTGCCTATTAAAACAGATTTTGAGCCTCTTACAACTGTGTCGGGAGGAGAGCCAGCGCAAAAACAAGAAGAAGTAAGCGTGGCAGCAGGCAACTTCCCTATCAACACAGAAGAAACACCTTTTGTTATTGGTCCCCCAACGTGTGGAATTGGTGGCGTACCGGGTGTTTGCATTGGGCAAACGTGCATATCCGTAACTCTAGCGGCTGGTGGCATATATCCCTTTTTCCTCCAAAATTTTAATCGCATTATTTGCATCGCTTTCCGCTTTAAAGGCTAAAAGCAAACTCCCGCCAATGCCTTCCCTAACTTTCATAAGCTCAATATCCCTGATATTTATGTTTTTTTCTGCAAGGGGGTTTAATGTTTTCAATATTGAACCGGACTCGTCTGGAATTCGCACCACTATTTCGTAAAGCGGATATGCGTAATTTTTTCCTGTTTCCAAATTGTGCCGTATTTTATTGCCTTGCAAAAAATTATTTTCAAGCTCGCCAAACTGCCCAGAAGTCAATTCGCCTTTTATTTCCAAGGCTTTTTTTGCATAAGTTTCAAGAGCATATTCAACATTTTTTTTATTTGTTTCCAAAATATCCTTCCACATTCCCCAAGAAGAACCAGCAATGCGAGTCATATCCCTAAAACCGCGCCCTGCCAAATGCAGATGATTTTTTGCAATATCTTGCGAAATACCAGCAGCCATTGAAGTGCTGAGTAGCTGCGGAGCGTGGCTCAACCAAGACATTGCAAAGTCGTGTTCTTGCGGAGAAATTTGAACCGGACGGCTTCCTAAAAAATTTAAAAGCTCGCTTAGGGGTTTGGGCAATTCACTTAAATTTTTTGGCAGGCAATAAAGCCAATAGGCGTTTTCAAAAATAGAAGGGTCGCTGTGCTCAACACCACGCTTTTCCGAACCAGCCATAGGATGCCCGCCAATAAAAACAAAGGGAGAGCCAAGCGCAAAGCCAGCATCGCAAATTTGCTCTTTTGTGCTGCCAATATCGCTAACTATAACCTCTTCATTGAGCAAACCCGCATTGTTTTTGAGAACTTCAATTGTAGATAAAATATGTTTTATGGGGCTGCACAGCAAAATTAAATTTGAATCTGGCAACCATTTTTCCACTTCGCTATATTCAAAAAATTCATCTGCCAAGGAAAGTTTCTTTGCCTTTTCAATGGTTTCCTTTGAGCTAACCGCACGAATTGTGTATTTTAATTCAGACTGCCTAATTGCAGAAGCAACCGAACCCGCAAGCAAACCAAAACCTACCAAAACAATTCTCAAAATTTGCTCTCCAACTTAATAGATTCATCTATAATTTTCTTAAAAACATCAACCATAAATTCATTGCTCACGGGTCCGGGATTTTTTTCTGCCACCCGCTTTAAAATTATCTCTTCTCTTTTTGAATCCGCAATTGGCAAACCCTGCGTTTTTTTTATTCTGCCTATTTCAAGTGCATATTTGGCACGTTCATTTAAAAGCGAAATTAGACTATCCTCTATTGAATCTATCTTCTGCCGCAGATTTTCTATTTCAGGAGTCATCTAAGCCTCTAAACTTCATAATCTGCCATAGCTCTTGCTTCTGCAATGCCCGATTTTGACCATTCCGCAACTTGAACGTGCGCAGGATGATTTTGATAAGTTTCCAAATCCTCTTTTGTTTTGAAAGTTGTGCACAAGCCTACATCGTAAGCTGAGGGCAAATCTCTGTAATTAAGACCAACCTCTAGTGAAACAACGCAGGGAATTACGCTTTTCAAGGCATTCAATCTCTGCACCAGAATTTGGGCATTTTCCTTTCCCGTGCGACCCTCCGCCATAGGCTTCATTTTCCAAAGAACTAAATGTTTAATCATAAGGAAAAAGTAGAAAATTCCCTACCTTTCCCCAAACAGCGCAGTTCCCACCCTTACCATTGTTGCTCCCTCTGCAATGGCTGTTTCCAAATCCAAAGTCATTCCCATAGAGAGTTCGCTGAAGTTTACAAACTTTGGTTGAGAACCCAAAATTCTCTCTCTCAAATTTCTCAAAAAAGCAAAACAAACCCTGGAATCTTCTGGGTTTCCGGTGTTTTTGCCAATGGTCATCAAACCCTTGTAAACAAGCCTCTTCGGTTCTGGCAAGCTGTTCAAAAAATCAAAGGCTTCTTGCATTGAAAGCCCGCTTTTTGTGGTTTCTTCAGAAGCGTTCACTTGAAAAAGAACATCTAAATTTTTATTTGCTTCTTCGCATAGAGCTTCCAGTTTCAGCACGCTTTCCAAATCGGCAATGGAATCTATTGCCTGCGCAACCTGAACTGCTTTTTTGAGTTTATTTTTTTGCACCGGTCCAATTATGCGGCAAATTACGCCTTCTCTTTGAGGCAAAAACTTTTCCAAAGCCTCTTGCACCCTGTTTTCCCCAAACTCACGCGCACCCAAAGCAATGGCTTCTTCTACCGCAGAGGATGGATGTGTTTTGCTAACCCAAACAAGACGAACTTCGCTAGGGTCTCTACCACAGGCATTGCAGGCTTTTGCTATTCTGTTTAAAATTATTTGCTTATTCTGCTCTAAGTTCATTCTTTTCCAAACCTGAAATCCCAAAAATATTTGTATTGGATTGACAATAAAATTCTCTCTTCAAAGGAATCAGAAAAAACATTTTCTTTGCCGCCACGAGTGAAGAAACCTGGGCTAAATGAAATATAAGACCTACCATCGCTGAATCTCCATAAGGGACCGGTAGATACCACTGAATAAGAAAGGGGTTCTTTATCGTAGGCTTTGAAAGGCGAATAGAATTTAAACTGCCTGCCAGAAAACATAACCGAAAAATCCAAACCCCAAGAAAAATTACTGCCTATATTATAAACTCCAGAAAATTCTTCTGCAACCACATAATCCCTGCTGTAAAGGGGAATGCCTCGCATATAGTCAAAACTCTTTTTTTCGTAATCCGATGCTATGTCTATAAGAGCAAAATGGAACAGAAAAAACAGTTCAAAGGTTTGAGAAGTGTACCTCCCGCCGAGCTGCACATCGTAGCTCTGTATTTGCGAATATTTTGAATTGCCATAAAATTGGTCAAACATATATTTGGCATTCCAAGTCTCTTGTACCGGAGGCTTATCCCCAGGCTTCATAGGCATTTCCACATCACTCCAAAACATATTCTCGTTTGAATAAACAAAGCGAAGCTCCAAAATTGCAAAAGGAGGCGGCAAAGGGGCAAAACCGAGCCCCATCCTGAGGGTCCCATAAAAAGGCGAAAGCTCTGCTCCAGCCATAAATCTCAAATAATTCGTTTTATTTGGCTTCCAAACCCCATAGCCATCTTCCCCTAAAAACTCAAGCCAGTTGAAATCAAAGTTAGTGTTAAGCTGTGGTACAAAGGCTCCCCTAAACCCAGCAGGGGCGGCTGAACCAAAGACTCCATACTCAATATTTGGACCAAGCACCGGAGAGGATGCCACATTATAGGCAAAACTAACGCAAAATAAAGCCAAAATCAAAAAAATTTGTCGCACAGGTTTAAAAAATACTATTTTTAAATCATGAAAAAAACTTTTTTAGCCATATTAGCAGCATGCGTGTTAATTTCGTGCGCAGGCAAAAAACCACAGTCGTCCATTCTAATAGAAAGGGGCATTCCGGCAGATGAACGCCAATACCATGTTGTACAAGAGGGTTTTGGCATAGATCCCAAGCTGAAAAAAATATTTTTGGCTGGGTATATTGCCGAAGGCATGAACAAAGACCTAGTGAGCCTGCTATGGGGACCCGCAGATAAAGAGTCAAACGATAGGCTAACCTGGGAATATATAGACTATAAAACAGGCGAGGTTATTGCCCGCTTGAAATGGGAAGAGATAGACCCTATGAAATATAAAGGCGCAGACTGGACAAATGCCTCAAAACTAATAGGAATTGAAGGGGACCAATACGGCGGCTCGCCTCCTCCAGTATTTGAAGATGAAGGTACTTACTAAAACTTAAAGTAAAAGTTAAGGTAAAACCTAAAATTGCAAAAAAATTAGTTTTTTTTCTGCAAATTCCTTGTTTCTGGCACGATTATCGCATATATATCTTGCAGAAACACACAGAAGAGCTTTTGATTGAGGCTCTTCTAAACAAAGGAGTTTGTTATGCAAATCAATCATAACATTAACGCGATGATAACGCAACATGCGCTGTACAACAACAACAGCGCTATGTCTAAGAGTTTGGAAAAACTCTCCACCGGCTTAAAAATAAACCGAGCGCAAGACGATGCCGCAGGCCTTGCCATGAGCGAGCAAATGCGAACGCAGATTAAGGGTTTGGGAAAAGCCAAGCAAAATTCACTTGATGGCATAGCAGCCTTGCAAATTGCAGAAGGGGGTCTGGCAGAAATCACCAATATAATGCAACGCCAGCGCGAATTGGCTATTCAATCAGCCAACGATACCTTAACTTCTACGGAGCGCAAATACTTGGACTTGGAATTCCAAGAGCTAACAAAAGAAGTTGCCCGCATTGCCAAAACAACAGATTATAACGGCAAAAATATGCTTAATTGGTCAGCTGATCCAAACCTCAGCTTCGGCGCAATTGGAGATAAATATGAATTGCAGAGAGAAGTAAAAAGAGAGGAGAGTAAACTAAATAGTTTGGTTGTGGGCTTCACTGATGCAGCAAAAAACCTCGCAGGGGCAGACGAAACCACGGGAGGTTACCTAACGGTTCTGGATGCCATCAAGGCTCTTCATTCTATCGCAGCAGCAGAGCCAGCTATCACTCAAACAATTAGAGAAAAACCTACTGGAACACCTACTGCTCCAATCTACAGTCCTCCCTATCCTGCTCCTGGTGAATATGATGCAGACAGCTTGATAGGCGAACTACAAAAGAGAATTGATGCCATCCTTATCAATGACACTAATTTTCCAGCCGAAAAAGACAGGGCGCTTGCTGCGGCTCTTAAAGAACGGTTGAATATAATAGTCAATAACAATGCTAACCCTAAAACAGATAGCTTGTTGTTCCTATATAGCAATATGTTGGAAAACGACATGACAGTAGCCGCTTCTTATACATTGCATATAGGTCCTAACTATTCTTTTGGCATGGGTGGCAAATGGGCAAACGAGATGACGGTCACATACATATCTCTTAACCCTGGCTCTCTTGGTCTTTCTACCAAAAACATCAGAACGCAAAATAACTCAACAGAGGTTATTGACCATCTGGATATGGTTATCAAAAGTGTGAGCGGTGTTCGTGCCAAAATAGGTACTTATATCAACAGGTTGGAATATACGATTAACAATATATCCAGCTTGGAATTCAACACTCAAGATGCTGAAAGCCGCATTAGGGACACAGATTTTGCAGCCGCCACAACTGAGTTCACCAGAAATCAGATACTTGTACAAAGTGCGACGAGTATGTTGGCGCAAGCCAATACCCTGCCGCAAACAGCGCTAACTCTCATAGGCGGATAACGATTCTTTAAAGTGGAATCTTTTACTCCTTTGAAGGTTCCCCCGTCTGGCTCGCGCCAGACGGTTCTTTTGCATTTTTCTATATTTACACCCACGCGGCGGTAACTCAGTTGGTAGAGTTTCAGCCTTCCAAGCTGATTGTCGCCGGTTCAAGCCCGGTCCGCCGCTCTTTAATTACCCCCTACTAACCAAAGTTGCCAAACTTGAACCCCTGTTATTCCTCTCATAACGGTATTCGCTAATCAAATTGCTCCACTCAGAGCGGAATTTCTGTTCCAAGGCTTTGCGTATCACGCCGCCGCTTTTTGCGCCTATGCCGTGAACTATGCGAATGCGTTTCCATCTGTTTTTTTGGGCAAGCTCCAGTTCAAGCTCTACCCTGCATATAGCTTCTTCCAAACCTAGCTCGTGCAAATCTATTTCGGAATCCGCAAAGGGTTCTTGTATGCTAGCTCTTCTTCCTTTCTTTTTTGTTTTTTTTGAATGAACATTCTTACGTGGCAAAGCTGCTTTGTCTTTGTCAAAAATGCGGTTGTTTTCCAACCACGCTAGTTGCGCAGGAGAAACATCATCGTCAATCACAACCCGCCTTTCATCGCATTTTTAAGCCTAGCCATAACATCGCTTTTTTTGATAGCTGCTGCCGCTGGCTTTTTTGGAATGTTTTGAGCAGCCTGCTTCTGTGCCTTGCCAGAAAAACGTGCCTTTAAATCGGCAAGAGTTGCAGCCTGAGGTATAGGCTTGGGTTGGAAGCTACCCTTTCCTTGATAACCGCCTTTGGCACCTTTGGCATCTTTGCCGCCACCCTTAAAGCCGCCACCGCCGCCTACCCTGCGCTCGCTTTCCTGCTTCATGGAAAGTGATATGCGTTTATTTTGGGCATCAACGGAAACCACTCTAACCTTAACCACATCGCCAGTTGTCAAAATGGTTTTTGCATCCTTCACAAAATTATCGCTCATCTCAGAAATATGTACCAAGCCGTCTTGATGAACACCTATATCCACAAATGCGCCGAAATTCGTAACATTGCTAACAACGCCTTCTAACCAACTGCCGGTAATCAAATCTTGCATGGTTTTGATTTTGGGGTTGAATTTGGCATAATGGAATTCCTTGCGAGGGTCTCTGCCGGGTTTTTCAAGTTCTGCCAAAATATCTGCAATTGTGTTTTTGCCAATTCCATTTTCTGCATCGGTGAAATCGTTTGCAACAATGGAATGCAAAGCCTCGGAATTGCCTATGAGTTCATTCAACGGCTTGCCCGCTTTCTCTGCGATTTTCTCTACCAAGCCGTAATTTTCGGGGTGAACCGCACTGTTGTCCAAGGGGTTCTCTGCACCTTGAATACGCAAAAATCCGGCTGCTTGCTCAAATGCTTTTTGCCCAAAACCTTTGATATCTTTCAAAGCCTCGCGGCTTGCAAATGCACCGTGTTCGTCTCTGTGCTTAACAATGCTATCTGCCAAGTTTTTATTAACACCGGAAACATAGCCCAGCAAAGCGGGGCTTGCACTGTTCACATCAACGCCAACCTTGTTCACGCAGCTCTCCACAACTTCGTCCAAGCGTTTTTGGAGTTCCTTTTGATTTACATCGTGCTGGTATTGCCCAACGCCAATGGCTTTGGGTTCCACTTTCACCAACTCCGCAAGTGGGTCTTGCAAGCGGCGACCTATGGAAATTGCACCTCTTGTTGTAACATCTTCTTTTGGGAATTCCTTTATAGCAAGCTCGCTCGCACTATAAACAGAAGCACCAGATTCATTTACAATAACACCAACCGGGCGTTCTCCGCGTTTGTTTTTCAGCTTGGCAGAAATTTCCTTTACAAAATCATCTGTTTCGCGGCTGGCGGTACCATTGCCAATGGAAATTAAATCTATATCGTATTTTTCAACGAGTTCTGCAAGGTATGTGGCAGCTTGCGAAACTTGCTTTTGCGGTTCCAAAGGATAAATTACGCCGTGATCCATAAATTTGCCGTTTTGGTCTAAAACTGCAACCTTAACTCCGCTTTTGAATCCTGGGTCAAGAGCGAGAACCGCCTTGTGTCCAGCGGGCGGGGCGAGTAAAATATCTGATAGGTTTTTGGTGAAAACCTTGAAAGCCTCTAACTCTGCGGCTTCTTTTAGCAATAGGCGAACTTCGCTTTCCAAACTCGGTTTTAGCAAACGTTCCCAAGAGTCTTTGCACATAACTTCCAAATGCGGTTTCCAAACTCCCTCTCTTTTAATCACCTTTTCGCAAAGATAGCCAACAAGAGCCTCGTCTGGAACCTCAATGGTCAAACGCAAAACTTTTTCCTTTTCGCCACGGCGCATAGCTAACATTCTGTGGCTTGGTATTGTGCCCAGAGGCTCGGAGAAATCGTAGTAGTTTTTGAATTTTGTCTCTTTGCCTTCAAATTCCTTTTTAACTTTAGAAACCATTTTGCCCTGTTTTTCAATTTGAGCGCGCAAATATCCGCGGAATTCCGGTGTATCTGCAACATCTTCTGCCAAAATATCCAAGGCAAATTTGATTGCCGCCGCAGGGTCTGCAACGCCTTTTTCTTCGGAGAGAAAAGCCATTGCGATTGTTTCTGCGGAGTTGGAGGTTTCCTCTTGTTCCCATATAATTTTTGCAAGACCTTCCATGCCTTTGTCTTTTGCGATAGTGGCACGAGTGCTGCGTTTGGGTTTGTAGGGAGCGTAAATATCTTCCAAAATATTTTTATCGCGGCAGCTATCTATTTGAGCCTTTAGTTCGGGAGTTAGCTTGCCAAGCTCCTCAATGGTTTTTAAGACCGTTTCCTTGCGTTCTGCAAGTTCGGTTAAAGATTCCTTTCTATGCTGAATATCGCGCAACTGAATTTCGTCTAGGTTATCAGTTTGGTCTTTGCGATAACGTGCAATAAACGGCACCGTTCCGCCTTCTTCCATGAGCTTTAAAGCCGCTTTAACGCGCTGTTCTTCAATTTTCAATTCTTCTGCAATTATGCTAGAAAATACCATGTCTTTTTCCTCTTTATTGAGGGTTTAAATATAGAAAATTCTGCCCTGCAATTTTCATTCAACAACGCTCACAGAAGATTTAATAGTTCCGCTATATCCATCTATAACTACATACCATGTTCCCGATTCGGGAATTGTAATTCTATATGGAGAAAGATTTGTGTGCCCGCCGTGATACTCAAATTTCATGCTGTTTTTATACTTGTGAAGATTTGTAGTATCCAGCAATATCACATTGGCGGCAGAGGAAAGCGTGACTTGAGCAATTTCGCCCTTGTTGCAAAACCCTAAATTATATTCTGTAAAATCCATAGTTTATTAAATATAGAAAATTTATCTCACACATCCAGCTTATCCAGCACCTTGTAAGCATTCTCCTCAATAAACTTGCGGCGAGGCTCAACTTCGTCTCCCATCAGCATTGAGAAAATTTGGTCTGCCATAATTGCATCTTCAACGCAGCATTGTTTTAGCACTCTGGTTTCTGGTGCCATTGTGGTGACTGCTAGCTGGTCGGGATTCATTTCGCCTAGACCTTTATAGCGTTGCAAGTCGGCTTTTTTTCCGGTGGCTTTTATGGAACGCATCGCTTCGTCTTTGTCTTCGTCTGAAAAGTGATAGGTTTCTTGCTTGCCCATTTTTATGCGGTAAAGCGGAGGCATTGCCAAATAAACATAACCGCCATCAACAAGAGGGCGCATATAGCGGTAAAAGAATGTGAGCAATAATGTTTGAATATGAGAACCATCAACATCGGCATCGGTCATTATTATTATTTTGTGATAGCGGAGTTTCTCTATTTTAAAATCGTCTCTTATGCCTGTGCCAATGGATAGAATCATTGTTTTGATTTCATCGTTGCTGAAAATTTGAACATCATTTGCTTTTTCCACATTCAAAATTTTCCCCTTCAAAGCGAGAATTGCCTGATATTCCCTTGTGCGACCCTGCTTTGCAGAACCGCCTGCGGAATCACCCTCAACCAAAAAGAGTTCGCATTTTGAAGGGTCTCTGCTTGAACAGTCCGAGAGTTTGCCGGGGAGTCCGCCGCCTTCTAAAATTCCCTTTCTGCTAACAGCCGCTTTTGCTTTGTGTGCCGCTACCCTGCCCTCTGCGGTGTTGTAAACTTTTTCCGCAATTATCTTTGTTATATTAGGATTTTCTATAAAAAAATCGTCCAAAGCTTTGAATATAGCCGCTTCCACGCCGCCTTTCGCCTCGGAATTTCCCAGCTTTCTTTTTGTTTGCCCCTCAAACTGCGGTTGAGGAATTTTAATCGCAATAACAGCGGTCAAGCCTTCCAAAACATCTGCACCGGTTATTTCCACATCTTTTTTTGGCTTTGAAACTTTGCCCGTAGCGTGTTTCACAATTATCCTTGTGAGACCAGTTTTAAAACCAGTTATATGAGTTCCGCCATCATAGGTGTTTACGTTATTCACAAAACTGAAAAGATTATCGGTATAGCTCTCTGTGTAGCGGAGCGCAATTTCCAAGGGATAACTGCCTGCTTCTGTTGAAATGACTATCGGTTTTTCAAAGAGAGGTTTGCGGTTTTGGTCTATATATTCAACAAAAGAGCCAAGCCCACCAGGGTAAAAGAACTCCTCTTTTTTCGCAGCACAACCTTCTGGCTCGCTGGATATTGTTCTCTCATCGCTTACAACCAAGGTTAAACCCTTGTTCAAAAACGCAAATTCCCTAGCTCTAGTGGCTATGGTTTCGTAATGGTATTCGGTTTCGGTGAAAATGCTAGAATCGGGATAAAATTCAATGGTTGTCCCGTGTTCTTCCATAGGAGCCGTGCCAATTTCGTATTGTGGTGCTATGGGGTTTCCCTTTGTGAATTCTTGGCGAATCACTTTTCCGCCTCTTGTGACTGTGGCTATCAGCTTTGTGCTGAGGGCATTTACGCAACTAACGCCAACACCATGCAAACCAGCCGAAACTTTGTAAGCATTATCGTCAAATTTGCCACCTGCGTGGAGTTTGGTCATCACAACTTGAAGCGTTCCCACCTTCTCTTTTGGGTGAATATCAGTAGGAATTCCGCGCCCATTATCCACAACCTTTATGCCGTTGTTCGGCATTATAGAAATTTCTATTCTATTGCAATAACCCGCCAGAGCCTCATCCACAGAGTTATCAACAACTTCCCAAACAAGATGATGAAGCCCCCTAGTATCCGTGCTACCGATATACATCGCAGGCCGAACCCGAACCGCTTCCAAACCTTCCAAAACAGTTATATTTGAACCGCTATAATTATTATCTTCAGACATACTTTGGGAATATAGAAAATATGTGTGCTTTGGCAATGGTTTTTGAGCCTTATATGGGGGCTTGCTACCACAAAAATTTCTATGTTTCTTATATGTCAGGTAATCTAGATAAAGAAACAGGCGATAAAGTGAGTTTTGTGACTTTCATAGTCGGCGAATTTGCTTCTGCTTATAAAATGTCAGGGCAAGATGCTTACCGCTATTTGAAACATTACGGAGGACTGAAATATATTTTAGACTGCTGGTGGGCTTTGCATATTGACAACCCATTTTGGGCAGTACGCGATATTTATAAAGTTTGCAGAAGCAACGGCGGGTATCGTTGATATGAGGGTGTATCACGGTAGCGATACCTACATTGATAAAATTGATTTAAAGAAGTGCAAACCAGGTAAAGATTTCGGGCGTGGGTTTTATGTAACGAATATACGTTCACAAGCTGTGGAAATGGCAGAGCGTGTAACGCGGTGGAGTAAAAAGCAAACTGCTGTAACCGAATTTGAATTTGACGAATATGCTTGGGAAGACGAAGATTTGAACGTGCTGCGTTTTGATAAATATGATGAAAAATGGCTGGATTTTATAGTTAGCAACCGCATACAAAAAGGAACAAAGCAATCCCACGATTATGATATAGTGGAAGGTCCCATTGCAGATGATAGAGTTGCTCGGCGTGTGATGAGATACATTAAGGGTAGTATTTCTAAAACTGCTTTTCTTGAAGATTTGGTTCATAGCAAGCCTACTCATCAAATATGTTTTTGTACCGTTAAATCTCTGCAAATGTTGGAATTGGTAGGCAACACAGCAAATATTGAAATAGAGGATATAAGCGAGGCGATTATTAGGTCTCTTTTAATTAATGAAAAGATAAAAGCCGATGAAGTGTATGATAAGTATTACAACTCCAATACTTATAAAAAACTTGAAGATTTTAATTCAGGCTTGCATCTCAAACCTTGGCAAGAGATTTATGAGTTGCTTAAAGCGGAATTGAAGATATAGTAGGGAAATACCTACAACCGCATATAAACGCACTGGGTTCGCCCCTAATACGTGCTTAATTTTTCACACAACGTACTGATAATAGGTTAGGGTTGTTCTTAGTGCCTTCTGGTATGGCCTGCTTAGTCACATGGGATCGGTTCAAAACCATGCTGTAAGCGGAAACATAGCCATCCGCGTTACTATACCAAAGGCCCGTCATTCCGACTAAGCCGAAATAACCATCGTCATTGGGATAACCGATGCCGCCCGGCAGAGCCGAAAATTCAAAGTCATCCGTGCCGTTGCCATTTCTGTCCCAGCCGCTTTTTGCTTTTAGTTTTTCTCCAGCAATATCAATGCCACCGACAAAATCAAAAAGTTCCTGCCAATCATCATCGCTAGCTAAATGCCAGCCAGAGGGGCAAACCTTCATAGCCGTTTCCCAATCGTAAAGTCTGCCGTACTTGGCATTGTTAGCTTCTATCTCCGCATTTGACAAATTAGAGTAAATATACTGGCCACTTTCAATATCGTATTTTACCATTACTCTGATACCTTCGCCATAACATCTGCTACCTGCAACATTGTAGTTGAGGTTCTCCAACATCCAAGTTTTGCTACCGATTTGCTTGGTTTTGTAATTTGCCATGTTGTTGCCCTTGTCGCCAACACAACTACCACCTCCGCCACCACCGCTACTGCCACCATCGTCGTCACCACCAGAGCAGGAAAATGTGAATGTCAAGGCAAATCCGAAAATTGCCGCCAATACGATTTTAGAGAATATGCTTCTCATGTGTTACCTCCATTTTATAGGTGTGAAATGTGAAATTCTTAAATTCTGGTTCAGACAATAGGGGGGGGGGGGGGGGGGGGGGGGGGGGCAAAGGCGTTGCTTAGAGCTTGCGGTGCAAGCTCGGCAAAGCGAGTTTTATAGTCAGTGGTCATAGCTAATTAAGTTTCCTCTATACGGCGAAATCCCATTGCTTCCCATTTGGGACGAACTTCGTCTAAATGCTTGGAATATCCCTCTATTCCGCCGTATTCATTCAGCAGCTCCACGCGAATACGATAAACCTCGTCTACTGGATCATCCAACTCTTTATACTCTTCCATTTTCAGCCTCATCTTTTTGAATTTTCATAAATATATCTGGTGCTAACAATTCAGGCAACCACAATTCACGCGAACCGTTATATAGAACTATCTTTGAATACGTGGTATTTCCTAAATGAGTCATATTCCAACTTAAAAGATAGTTAATTTTATGAACCACACATACAGCCAAATGAAAACAGTCGGTTTTTGCCCTATATGGAACATTCAAATAATTGAAATATTCCGCAGATAATGATTCAATTTCGCTGTTTTTCGTATAAAATGGAATACCAGACAATAAATCCATTCTGCGATTTGCAGCATTTAGATCGCCTTTACTGCACTCTTCAAGCACATATTCACTTATGCACAAATCATATTTATGTCTTTCATTTTCCCAAAAGAATTTTGTTATTTCTTGACGATAAGCAGTAGTTATATCCTTGCTTGGTCTAGCAGTGATAATGCTTGGTATGGTGGTTTCTATGTAAACACTTTTTTTATGCACAAATAAAAGATACAAAACTTATAATCGGGGTTCAGACAACAAAAACCTCAACACCGCAATATCCCCCGCTCTAACCCCCGCAACTTTGGCGGCGGCACCCAAAGTCAAAGGCTTTGCCGCGCTTAGTTTTTGCCTTGCCTCAATGCTCAAAGCAGTTATTTTTGAGTAGTCAATATCATCTGGAATTTTTAGGTTTGCCATTTTTTGCAAATTTGCTATCTCCTCTTTTGCCCTCACAAAAAAACCGCTGTAAAGCTCTTCCGAAAGCAAATGCCATTTTTCTTTTCTCGTTAAAGGAATGTGCGGGGCTGCTATTTCAAAAAAGGTTTCCGCTTTAACGCCCGGTCTTTTCAACACCGAAAGCCACCTTGTTTTTTCCGCTACCTGCGCTTGACCGCTTTCTGCCAAAATGGGTGCGATTTGCTCTGGCTCTCCTGAGTTTTCGCTCAAAAATTTTCTAGCCTCCTCTACCCTGCTCTTTTCTTCCTCGTAATTTTTCCATTCCTCACCGCTCAACATTCCAGCCTTGTGCGCTTTTTCACAAAGCCTTTGCTCTGAGTTGTCTGCTCTTAAAAATAAACGATATTCCGCTCGGCTTGTAAACATTCGGTATGGTTCGTTCCATTCCATTCCTGTGATGTCGTCTATCAAAACACCGATGTAACTCTCTGCTCTTGAAAGTATAAAGGGTTCTTTGCCTTTTATTTTCAAAGCGGCGTTTATGCCTGCGATTATGCCCTGTGCTGCCGCTTCTTCGTAGCCGCTTGTTCCGCACACCTGCCCTGCAAAATAAAGACCAAAGTGCTGCTTGCTTTCAAGGGTTGGGTGGAGTTCCGTGGCGTGAATTGCATCGTATTCAACGGCATAGCCAATTTGCAAAACACGTGCATTTTTTAGCCCAGGTATTGTGCGCATCGCTTGTATTTGCGCTTCTTCGGGCAGGCTTGAACTGAAGCCGTTTATGTAAATTCTGTTTGCCTCTTTTGTTTCGGGTTCTAAAAATAATTGGTGGCTATCTTTGTCTGCAAAGCGTTTTATTTTGTCTTCTATGCTTGGGCAGTAGCGGGGACCAAGCCCCTGGATTTTGCCTGTGAAAAGAGGGCTTTTTTCAAAAGCTGTTTCTAAAATTCTGTGCGTTTCTTTTGTGGTTCTTGTTAAGTAGCACTTTGCGGAATTGCATAAATTTTTTGCATCTGTTTTGCTGCTGAACGCCCAAGGATTTGCATCGCCTGTTTGAACTTCGCATTCGGAAAAATCAACGCTTGCGGCATCTATGCGGCTTGGGGTTCCGGTTTTTAGTCTGCGTGTTTTTATGCCCAATTTGCCAAGTGATTCTGAGAGTAAATCTGAACTCGGTTCATTCACTCTGCCACCGATGCTAACTTTGTCTAAGCCTGTGAACATTTTTGATTTGAAAAAAGTACCGCTTGCGATTATAACCGATTTGCAATGTATTTGCACATCGTTTTGCAAACCTACTTTCCAACCTTTTTCATTTTTTTCAAGCAAAACCGCTTCGCCTTCTATTATTTCCAAGCCTTCTAAACCTTCCAAAGTTTTTCGCGCAATTTCGCTATACAAATTCATATCGCACTGGGCGCGGTTTCCCCAAACGGCAGGACCTTTGCTGGAATTCAAGGTTCTGAACATTATCCCAGCCTTGTCTGCCAAAACCCCCATCAAACCGCCCATAGCATCAATATCGCGCACCATTTGCCCCTTGCCAACCCCACCTATCGCCGGATTGCAACTCATGCGCCCTATGCTTTTTTTGTCAAAAACGAGCAATGCGGTTTTAACGCCTATTTTCCAAGCCGCATTCGCAGCTTCAATGCCGGCGTGCCCGCCGCCTATTACGAGTGTGTCAAAGTCCATCCCCTATTTATCCTTCAAGCAGCGAACGCTTAACAATAGACTCTTGCCGTAGCTGTAATAACCTATGTTATCGTTGTCATAAGACATACTTCTACGGGAAGCATTGTCTTTATCTATCTCGTTCGCGATCCACCAATAGCCATAGTTGCCAAGGCTGTAGAAGTTGCCATCGGGATAACAAGTCCCGCCCGGCAAAGCGGAAAAGCCATAAGTGTCCTCGCCGTTGCCCGATTTATCTCCATAATCTCCCCAACCATCCATTGCTTTAAGATGTTTACTTGTGCTATCGGCATAGCGCAATAGCCCATCCCAATCCGCGTTTGTTGGAATATGCCAACCACTTGGACAAATGCCCCTGTGATTTTTGTTTATCATTGAAGCACAATCTTTCTCATTGCAAACAGCAGGCAAAGCCATAGCCGTTGCCCAGTCGTATAGAAGTCCGTATTTGTCGCAATTATCGCTGTTATCTCCGTAACACTTGAAATTCATAGCTGCGCTTGTATCAACAGGTATATAATTCAAATTACGCTTTAACCACTTTTGCTTGCCAATAACAACCGTTTCGTAGGTTTCTCCGCCATAAACCACCAAACCAGAATCCGTGCTGGAACAAGCAAAAATACATAATGATATGGCGCATAATGCCCTTAAAAGCATAGTGGTGTAAATGTAGAAAAAGACTTTCTATTTTACCCAAACTATGCCATTTATACTCATCCTTCTCCTTGCCTTGCCGCTTTTTGCCGCAGTTTCTGGCGAAAGCCGTTACGCTTCGCTTTCTCAAAATGGAGGGATGCAGGGAAATCCGGCGGGGTTGAGTGCTTATGGAAGCCCTGGGTTGATTTTTAGCTATTCGAAAATTCAGGAAAATGAGCTTGATAATAACAATTTTCTGTTTGGACTTTGGGGGAACAATTATGGATTTTCTTTTGACTGGACAAATGGAGAAAATGGCTACGATAAAAGCCAGTGGTCTTTTGTGGACAATGAATGCAATATCAGCCGCTCGCTGTTTTTTGGAAATAGGTTTTCGGCAACTAGAACTTCAACTGAGCAAGGGACGGCTTTTTCTTGGTCTCCGGGCTTTATTTTGCGACCATTTTATTTTGCTTCGCTCGGCTTTTGGAGCGAGCAAGCCTTGCAATATGGCTTTTATCAAAACAGAACGCAAAACGCAGGTCTCTCTATAAGACCCTACAAAGGAATAACCGCTAGTTGGAGCGTGGCGGCGAAAAATTATGAACAGTTGAAGAAATTTTTCTCCAAAACAAAGCAGAATTTATTTCTGGAACTAGAAGCCGCAGCTATGACCCTAGGTCTTGAATTTCCTTTAATTGATCCGAAAAACACCGGAGAATTTCGCTTTTCGCTCTCCGCTGCCCTTGGCTCTAATTACAATAGCTCCATTGCACTTGCCGCAAATGATTTCAGCGATAAAATCAATTTCAGAAATTTCAGTTTTATAGGACATTCTGCTTTAAATAGAAAAGCACTTGGGTATGTGAATATTATTCGCGTTCCGCTTGGAAGCATAAACGAAAAGAGCAATGGGTGGAGTTTGCTCGGTGGAGAGCAAAGCGATTTGGAAACCTTGCGAAACACATTCGTGCTTCTTGAAAAATCAAGTGCGAATGCAATAGTTTTTGACTTTTCCAATTACAGCGGAAGCCTGAGCATTTCGCAAGAAATTCGCAGAGGTATTTTTTCACTGAAAGCCAAAGGCAAAAAAATAGCTGCATATTCAAACGACTATCGCCCTGTGGTTATACTTGCCGCATCTGCCGCAGACAAAGTTATTTTGCAACCATCTGCCTTTGTGAATTTCAAAGGGCTTGCAAGCGATGTTTTATATTACAAAGGATTTTTGGACTGGGCAGGCATAAAAATTGAAATGGTTAGGCACGGCAATTATAAATCTGCAACCGAGCCTTATACACTGGATTCTATGAGCAATGAAGCTAGAACAAATTTGCAGGGAATATTGGATGGTTGGTGGAGTGTTGTTAGAGATACCGTGGCAACTTCAAGAAATCTTTTGCCAGAATTTTTAGATAGCATTGCAGGCAACCCGAAAGTAACTGCCACTTCCGCAAAAAACAACGGCTTGGCAGACACCACCATGTATTTGGAAGAAGTTCCAAAATATGTTTCAAAAATTTTGATAGGCGTGGAAGACGAAGATGCATATTTAACAGATTGGTATTTAAGCAAGAATAAAATACTTGTAAATTCTTGGCAGCCAAGGGCAAAAATAGCTGTGCTGAATATAGATGGAATGTTAATTGGCGGCTATGGTTCAAATGACCCCTTGTTTGGAAAAAGCGTAGCTGGAACTGGGGATTTAATAGATGCTCTAAATGAAATTGTTTATTCAGGTGAATACGAAGCCTTAGTTTTGCGCATAAATTCCCCAGGCGGTTCGGCAATAGCCTCTGACGAACTTTGGCATTCTCTTAAAACTTTGAAAGATGCTGGAATGCCCATTATAGCAAGCGTTGGAGATATGGCGGCAAGTGGTGCATATTACGTTGCTTGCGCAGCAGATAAAATTGTGGCAGAGTCTGGCAGCATTGTGGGCAGCATTGGAATTTACGGAGGCAAGGCAGATTTAAGAGGGCTTCTCGCAAAGCTGAAAATTAAAAACGAGACCATTAAAACACACGAAAGTGCAAACGCTGGGAGCATATATACCGGACTTACAGAGAGAGACAGCATAGCTTTGCAAGAATATATGGATGATTTTTATTCGCGTTTCGTTGGAGTTGTTGCAAGCGGCAGAAATATGAGCAGAGAGCAAGTAGATTCGCTTGGAGGCGGCAGGGTGTTTATAGGCATGGATGCGATAGGAAACGGTTTGATAGACGAAATAGGCGGTTTTGAAAAAGCCATTGAGCTTGCAAAAGAAAAGGCAGGACTCAAAAAAGGCATCAGAATAGACATTGAGCATATAAATAATTTTGGTTATTCGTTTGCAGATAGATTTTCGAGAGTGGCAAAAGGGCAAAACCATATTTATCCTTGGTTGAGCACATTGGAGAAAACGCAGGTATGGGCAATTTACTTAAACTCCCTATAATCGTTTTACTCGCTTTTATAATAAATGCAGCATTTTTTTTAGCTGTGCCAGTTTTGAACGCAATATTTTTTTCAAAAGATTATACCACAAATCCAAAAGATAAAACTGCACCGCGAGAAGTTGAGATTTTGGTGAAGGAGCAAAAAAAAGAAATTGTAAAAAGGAGCATAAGAGAAATTCCTCAGCAAAATCAGTTTAAACCGAACCAAGCGCAAAATAGCTTGAACAAAGGCATAAAGGGATTTTCAATGGATTTATCACTTGCAGGGGTTGGAGAGAGCGGAGTTGCCATAGGTAGCGGCGGAATGGAAAACGCAATTTACAACGCAGAAGAAGTTGAGGTTGAAGCAAAATTGCTCAAAGAAGTTTTTGCCCAATACCCACCGCAAGCAAAGAAAAAGAAAATTCCAGGTTATGCAAAAATTTATATGGTCATAGACAAAAGCGGAAATGTAACCGAAGCCTTTGCCACCTCTGTGGAACCCGCAGGTTTTGGCTTTGAAACAGAAGCCTTGGCAGCGGTTAGGCAATACAAATTCTCCCCCGCCCTTGTGGGCGGTGTGCCTGTTCAGCAGAGGTTTACGAAGGAATTTAAGTTTATGCCGTGATACTCTTAAAAAACATAAACATGGTATAAAAAGCGACCCATGATGTCTTCTTTCTTTGTTTTGTCTATAATTTTGTCTGCATAATTTACTGAACCCTCAATTGTGATATCCGATTCAGGGAAATAGTCAAATTCAGGAATTATCATCAACATGCCTCCGGTGGCACCTAACTTTGGGCTGAACTTATATAATTTGCCCTTATTTCTGAGATAGTTTAAACCTAAACTTGGACCTATGTAAAATTGGCTTGTATTGCCATTCGTTTTAGAAACTAAATCATTAGTCAAAACGTTAAAGCTAACATCCATGTTCATGCCTGGGTGTTCGCCAAAATGCAAACCCGAATAAACATTCCAAGCGGTGTTAGCTTTTGCATTAGGGTTCCATCTTTTGCTATTTATATGCTTAAAGTCAATACCCAAAATCCAATTGCCCGGCTTGTCCAAATTTTCATCACCATTGAACCCAAACCAAATACCAATTGCGTTATTATGACTTCTTTCTGAAGGTTTAACGGTACACTGGATAAAAAACAAAGCCAAAGCGGATATAAACATTAAAATTTTAACTTGTTTCATGAAAGATAATATAGACAGAATTTTCTACATTACCCCATAAATTAGGAGATATTTTATGTATTCGGTTAAAACTCTCAATAAAATTTCTGCCAAGGGTACGGGATTGTTCAGCAAAGATTATTCTGTTGGCGACTCGGAAAATAACCCTCAGGCTATCTTGGTACGTAGTGCTCAAGTTGATACCGACTCCTTTTCAGGTGATTTGCTTGCCGTTGCTCGCGCAGGAGCTGGCGTAAACAACATAACAATAGACAAAGCCAGCGCAAAAGGTATATGCGTGTTCAACACTCCAGGTGCAAATGCAAATGCAGTTGCAGAGCTTGTTTTCACAGCTCTGGGAGTGGCACTCAGAAACATCCACAAGTCCCTAGCTTGGATAGGCAGCTTAAAAGACAAAGAAGACAAGGATATAAGCGAGGCTGTTGAAAAAAACAAAGCTGCCTTTGTTGGCACCGAGCTTGCAGGCAAGACCATTGGGGTTGCAGGGCTTGGCAAAATAGGCGTTTTGGTTGCAAACGGAGCCATTGGACGAGGCATGAAAGTTATTGCCTACGAACCATATCCAAGCATAGCCAATATGCTGATGCTGAACAACACCGTTAAAGTGGTACCAACCCTAGACGAAGTTATTGCCGCTGCGGATGTTCTAACCGTTCACGTTCCCTTTATTAAGAATACCACAGAGAATTTGCTGAACGAAACAAATTTGGCAAACTTCAACGGCTCATATTTGCTCAACTTTGCAAGAAACGGCATAGTTAGCGATGCAGGCATAAAAGCATTTTTGGCAAAAAACAAAAACCACATTTACGCAACAGATTTTCCAAGCAAAGCAGACCTTTCAAACGAACAGGTTATCTCTTTCCCTCATCTTGGCGCAAGCACAGAAGAAGCCGAGGAAAACTGCGCAACTATGGCAGTGGAACAGTTGAAAGATTATTTGGAATTCGGCATTGTTCGCAATTCCGTGAACTTTCCAGCTTCGGGCAGCACTCCACCTGCAAGCGTGAAACACCGCATTGTGGTTATAAACAACGATGTGCCAAATATGATAGCTTTAATATCCAAAGTTTTTGGAGATGCAGGCTTAAACATTCAAAGTTTCAAAAATGAAAGCAATGGGAAAATCGGTTATAACTTGATAGATTTGGAAGCAACTGTTCCGCAAGGTTTAATAGATTCGCTCAAAAAAATTGAACAAATAATTCGCGTTAGGGTTATAGAATTTTGAACTTACGACTTGAACTGAGAATAGCCTGGAGATATCTGGGAGCGCAGCGAAAGAGCTTGTTTGTTTCGCTGATAAGCCTATTCAGCATGGGAGGAGTGTGCATCGGCACATTTGCTTTGATAGTTGCGCTTTCTGCGGTGAATGGCTTTGAGGCAGAAGTCACAAAACAGATGATAGGCAAAGATGCCCATTTTGAAGTTATGAATTTGCGAGGAGAGCAAATTCTAGAAGCAGATTCCGTAGCAATGGCACTTATGGAAAACGACAAGGATATAACAGCCTATTCGCCGTTCATAATTTACAAGGTTGGAGTTAGTTCAAAAAAAGTAAATGATGGAGTTGTGGTTTATGGAATAGATGCAAGATCATCAAAAGATGTTATAGATTTACATTCAAAAATAATAGCTGGAAGGTTTAACCTTGAACCATTGGAAGACCACGGCGCAACCATGCGCCCTTCAATTATACTCGGCTCCATTTTAGCCCAGCGTTTGCGCGTGGATGTTGGGGAACGCTTGGTTTTGCAAACCTTTCAGGGACCAGATGATGTTATAGGTGGCGGTCCAAGAATGAGGCAGTTTGTTGTGTCTGGAATTTTTGAAACTGGAATGTATGAATACGATGGCAATCTTCTGTATGTTGCAATAGAAGAGCTTCAAAAATTGATGGGCATTCATGGAGTTTCTGGTATTCAGTTTAAAGTAAAAAATCCTTGGAAAAGCGATATTCACGCAGAAAAAGCTGGCAAACTTTTGGGTTATCCTTATTATGCAAGTGATTGGAAAGCAAAAAACCAAACTCTCTTAAAATGGATGAACTACGAAAAATTCATAGTTGCCGCCATTGTTTGCCTCATCGTTTTAATTGCAGCCTTCAACATAATAAGCTCGCTGATTATGGTGGTTGTGGATAAAACAAAAGAAATTGGAATTTTGCGCAGCATGGGTTTTTCGGAAGGCTCAATTATGCGAGTGTTTGTGAGCATGGGTTCTTTCATCGGTGTGTTCGGTTCAATTTTGGGTGGAACCGCCGGCATTGCGTTGTGCATTATTCAAGAAAAAACCCATTTTATCAAATTGCCCGCCGATGTTTACATGATGCCATTTTTCCCTGTGCAGGTTCAGGCATTGGATGTTGTGGCTATTTTTATCATCGGCAACGCCCTCTGCATTTTAGCAACCATTTTGCCCGCTTGGAAAGCGAGCAGCATGAAGCCTGTGAGGGCAATTAGGCGGGAGTGATTCTCTCCAAAACCCGCTGGTGCAACTCATGCCCACCGTTGAATATTTCAAATTTTCCCTTTGGCAAAACTCCCCTGCGCAAGGTTATATCGCCCAAAAAATCCAAAATTTTATGAAAGGCTGGTTCATTATCAAAAAGCAAATTATTTTTTCCATCGCCCAAAATAACTCCGCAACCTCTCAAATTTTCCGAAAGCCCTGCGCTTGGCAATTCTTCTGCAAAAATATAGCTTCTTGCCAAGAGAATTTTCTCCAAATCCTTAGCAGAATTTATTTTTACATCTGCCCCAAATTTTTGCCCAAACCTATCTATTGAGTACTTTATTTCCAAACCAGATGTATTTTGAAATTTCACAAAACGCTCATCCATTTTAATCTCAAATTCCTTTTCAGAAATATTGCAAAAAGACAATTCGTTATTTTTTATTCCACCTGCCTTTTCCAATTCCTTTTCCCACAATGCAGCACTGCCATCTAGCAGGGGCAACTCTCCTTGTGGAACCTTCAGTTTAAATAGGCAGCCAGAAAACAAAAGCATTGCCGCACTCAAATGCTCTGCTCCTGTGATTTTTTTTCCAGAACTGTGCATTAAAACGCTTGTTCGTCCCTCATAAATTACCTTGAAATCATCTGGGTTTTCTTCGCCGTGAAACCATTCCACTTTGCCAAAATCAGCACCTGTGCCAAGCAACTCCAATTCTGCTTCGCATTCCTTGCCGCTTATCCCATAAGATTTCAGCATTAAAGACCAAGTAACATTCTAGCGGCTTTTAAAGCCAACTCTTTAATCATTTTTTCTTTCAAATCTGGCGGAATGTCGCGAGTTTCGTTAAAATCCATTTCTGTTGTTTCTTCTCCTGGTTTTAGCGCAACATAAGCCTTTCCCTGCATTCTGAATTTTTTTACGCTTGTCAAAGCTGGAACTTTGAACAGGTCCAATTTAACCGCTCCCAAAAAGCTTATTTGCCCTCTCCCTGACGAAATCCATTTTGGATTTTGCAAACTAATTGGAACTTCAAAAATGGAATCCAAATAGATAGTTCCATTTAATCTTTGAATATACAGAGAGTCTTCGCCTTTATTGTTTACATTTAAAAACACAGTGAATTTCAGCGAGTCTCCGGTAAAGGAATCTAAATCTACGCTGGCTCTTTGGAATGTAAATTCGCATTTTTTAAGAATTTTTGCGGTTTTTATTTTTTTTGTGGTGGAACAAGAGAGCCAAAGCAGAGCTAGACCCAAACAAATTACTATTTTTACCACTATGTTAAACTTTTTCACAGCTGAAACTCCAAATTTGCACATTTCATTTAAATTTACAAACTTTGCGGCGGCAATGTTGGTTTTTGTCAGTGCTTGTTTTGCCGAAATAATTGTTAATACAGCAAACAATGTGGAAATATCCAGTTTTATGGAAAGCGAAAGCAAAAAAATTTTGGTGGTTCCAGATTCTTCAACTTTAACTCTAACTTTTCAAACCGCCCAAGACGAACACAAAAGGGCTTGGTTCCTATTTTTTTTGGGTGAACGCAAAATTACAATTAAGGCAGATTATATTCTTGCTATCCCTGGCAAGGAAACCTTAAAAAATTCGCTTATAGCAGACACATCTTGGTTCACAGGCTATTGCGGAATGGTTGAATGTCAAACCAAACCCATGCCCGCGCAGCAGAGAATCGAAACTTTCAAGTATTTGGTTTCAAAAATATTAACGGAATTAAACTTCAAACTTTATTTACTCTTTTTAGAAAAAAAAGTTATAAATCCAGTAATTCCCGTTGATTCTGCAACACAAGACTCAACCAACAAACAGGAGCAATAATGAAACACGCTTATATTCTTTTGCCAACATCCAACGGAGTTCCACTGGAAAACGTATCAGCGGGCATCTCAGAAACTTTGAGCAAAAGAAATCTCAAAGTTACAAAATTCATTCCTTTTGGGACCGGCGGAGTGCCTTTCGCAGAAATAAGAAACGCGCTTATATCCGATTGCGAGCAGGTGATCATGGAACTCTTGGTTGACAAGTTTCTGAGGATATTTGCAAAACACGATGTTGTTATAGTGGAGGGCATTTCTTCGTCTGATATTTTTTACAAAAGGGAACTCCACAAAATGCTCACTTCTGCTATGGATGCAAGCGTAATTCTGGTGGCAAATGTTGGCAACAAACCTATTGACGATTTAATAGGTGAAATTTCCGTTGAAGAGCATTTTCATAAAAATGCCAATGCCTTTATGGCAGGCTGCGTATTCTTAAATGTATCTGAAGATGGAGAAGCAGAATTAAGAGCAGCTTGCAAAAACAGCGATTTGCCAGCCCTTGGCTTTGTGCACGGAGGAGAAAACCCAAGCAAAGAAGCCGTTGTTGCAGGCATTGAGGAAGAACCTTGGGAACACATACTCAAAGAAGAACACGAACACAGAATGAGCCCACCGGAATTCAGAAATTTCCTCATTAAAAAAGCTCAAAAATTTAAAGCGAGAATAGTTTTGCCCGAAGGCTCCGAACCCAGAACCGTACGTGCGGCAATACTCGCGCTCCAAAGGCAAATAGCCGTTCCCATATTGCTAGCAAAAAGAGCAGATGTGGAAAAAACAGCCGCCACCCTTTGCATGAATTTGCCCTTGGAACTGGAAATTATAGACCCAGATAACATAGCCACAAAATACGTTTCCAAATTGGTTGAGTTGCGCAAAAATAAAGGCATGACCGAAGAAACGGCAAAAAAAATGTTGCAAGACAGCGTTTGGGTTGGAACCATGATGGTAAAAACAGGCGATGCAGAAGGACTTGTGAGCGGTGCCATTCATTCCACAGCAGATACTGTTCGTCCAGCCTTATCCATAATAAAGCCACGAGAGGGAACCTCCATAATAAGCTCGGTATTTTTTATGTGCCTGCCCACTCAGGTGCTTGTTTATGGAGATTGCGCCATAAACCCCAACCCCACCGCAGACGAACTTGCTCAAATTGCAATTCAATGCGCAGACACAGCGAGTGATTTTGGCATTGTGCCACGAGTTGCTATGTTAAGCTATAGCACAGGGGAAAGCGGCAAAGGCGAAGATGTGAACAAGGTAAAAGAAGCCACCGCAAAGGTAAAGGAACTTCGCCCCGATATTGAAATAGACGGTCCCCTGCAATACGATGCGGCAATAATGGAATCTGTTGCCCACACAAAGGCACCGCATAGCCACATAGCCGGACGAGCCACCGTATTTGTGTTCCCAGACCTAAACACAGGCAACACAACCTACAAAGCCGTTCAGCGCAGCGCAAAAACCGTAAGCATAGGTCCTATGCTCCAAGGTCTTGCTAAACCGGTTAACGATTTGTCTCGTGGCGCGCTCGTGGACGATATTGTTTATACAATAGCTATAACTGCTGTGCAGGCTGGAATGGCTAGACAAATAATCGAAGATAAATAATTTTCTATTTTATATTTAAATTTTTTGGAGAAAGCCATGTTCACAAAACGCATTTTATTTTTGGCAGCAATATCCGTAGTTTGCGCCTTTGCTCAACAAAACCCTGCACCTACAGCTCCCGCGCCTGCACATAAAGCTGCGCCAGCACCGGTTGCAGCACCAGCTCCAGTTGCTCCTGCACCCGTAGCTACACCTGCTCCAGCACATCCAGCTCCTGCTCCTGCACATCAAGCTCCTGCTGCACCTGCACATGTTGCCGTGCCTGCACCCGTAGCAGACAGCACTGCTCTCGCACCAGCACCAGCAGCCGATAGCACCGTAGTTCCTGTTGCGGAACCAGTTGCAACTCCAGCCCCAGTAGATACTGTTGCCACTCCTGCTCCCGCACCTGCGCCAGCACCAGAGGCACCTGCCGCGCCGCCTGCAAAAGAGGCTATAATAGAAAACCCAATAGAATTCGCAATTGTTTCTGTTATTTTTATAGCAACAGTTCTCTTAATCGCTTTAACTGGGAATTAGTATATGAGCTTGCAATACAGAATCTCGGATATTTCTTTAGCCGACTGGGGGCGAAAAGAAATTGAGCTTGCAGAAGTAGAAATGCCGGGCTTAATGGCTCTGCGCAAAGAATACAAAGGCAAATACCCATTGAAAGGCGCTCGCATAATGGGCAGCTTGCACATGACCATTCAAACAGCGGTTTTAATAGAAACGCTAGTTGAGCTTGGCGCAGAGGTGCAATGGGTGAGCTGCAATATATTCAGTACGCAAGACCACGCCGCCGCCGCCGTTGTTGTTGGCAAAAACGGTGTTCCAAAAAATCCAAAAGGCGTTAGCGTTTTTGCTTGGAAAGGCGAAACTCTGGAAGAATATTGGAACTGCACAAAACGTGCTATGGAATTTCCAAACGGCAAACTTCCAAACCTAATTTTAGACGATGGTGGCGATGCCACAATGCTCATAGTTCGCGGTTCGCAATTTGAAGATGCTGGCAAAGTTCCAACATTCAACCCAAAAAACGATAGCGAAGAATGGGGCGTGTTCCTCGCACTCTGCAAAAGGCAATTCGCCAAAGACCCAAAGCATTGGAGCCGCATTCGCAGAGAAGTAAAAGGAGTTTCAGAAGAAACAACCACCGGTGTTCACCGTCTTTACGAAATGTCTAAAAAGAAGGAACTCCCCTTCCCTGCCATAAATGTAAACGACTCCGTGACAAAATCCAAATTTGATAATACCTACGGTTGCCGCCATTCCTTGATAGATGGTTTTAACCGTGCTACCGATGTTATGATTGCAGGCAAAGTTGCTATTGTTTGCGGCTTTGGCGAAGTTGGCAAAGGCTGCGCCCAAAGCTTGCGTGGGCAAGGCGCAAGGGTTATCGTCACAGAAATAGACCCAATTTGCGCGCTTCAAGCCAGCATGGAAGGCTACGAAGTTCGCCATTTAGACAGCGTTGTTGGAATAGGAGATTTTTTTGTAACCACCACGGGCAACACAAAAATAATTCTCGCTTCTCAAATGGAAAAAATGAAGCACCGCGCCGTTGTTGGAAACATAGGGCACTTTGACAACGAAATAGATATGGCTGGTTTAAAGAAAATCAAAGGCATCAAAAAGAGGAACATAAAGCCTCAATACGATGAATGGATTTTCGAAGATGGTCATAGCGTTTTGATTTTGGCAGAGGGTCGCTTGCTGAATTTGGGTTGCGCAACTGGGCACCCAAGTTTCGTTATGAGCGCAAGTTTCACCAACCAGACAATTGCTCAAATAGATTTATGGCTAAATGCTCAAAACAAAAAAACTGTTAGCGGCGTAACATACCAAAAGGGTTCAGTTTATACCCTGCCAAAAATCTTAGACGAAAAAGTAGCTCGCCTGCATTTGAAAAAACTCGGAGTTGAACTAACCAAGTTAACCAAAGAACAAGCAAACTACATTGGCGTTAGCGTTGATGGACCATACAAGGCAGAGAATTACAGATATTAGAACCAAATTCTAAATATGTTGTTCAAAATTCCATTGAAAATTATCATTGGTGGGTTTGTATTTTTATCCATCGTTTTAATTTGCATTAACTTGGGACGGTGCCAAAACAGCAAGAAACAAGAAGAGGCAAGTCAAGAATTTGAGCCGGGACCGAGCATAAGCGATATTTTGCTTTTGAATAAAAACCTCCAAAGCATCCTCAATGTCCATAAGGAAATCACGTTAAAGCAAAAAAACGATACCCTTGCCGCTACCGAAATATGGCTTGTTCCAAACGGAATGTCCATTCCAAATTATATGCTGCGCGCTTCTAGGGAAATTGAAAGGTGCAAGGGAAAAGTCCATTGGATGAAAGAAATAAAATACAATCGGGCACTTTTGAAATACGAAGGCGAACAAGGGCTTTATCCATTAACCGAAATACGTGTAATAGATTCGCTATGGCTGCCAAACTCCTCAAAACTCGCGGTTGTTTTGGCGGTAAAGGTGAATGATCAATTGTTGAAAAACAAACCCGAACTTTTGGAAAAACTGAATTTTACATATAACTTATTAATTCCATCTTCCAGACCAGAGCTTTTGGAAATTGGAAAAAAATTAAATGCGAACATAATCCCTTGGATACCGATGGAAAGCAGCGTTTTCTCATTCAGCACAGAAAAAAACAACCAAATTAAAATTGGCATAACCGAAAAAGAACTAACCTCAAAATTAGATGAATCACTAAAAAGGTTTAACAATGCAAGCGGTTTCGCATCTTTTAACGGAGAAGATTTTTTAGCCCACGGTGCCTCTGTTGAGCATTTTGGAAACGTGCTGCGGGAAAAAAACCTATGGTTTTGGGATTTAACCAAAAGAAATAGCGCAAGTTTATCGCAAAATGAATGCGCAAGAAAAAACATAAGATTCCGCAAAGACTATCTAGAAGCAGAAACCGAAGCCCAAGTGTCAAGCGCCCTAGAATCAGCCCGAAAAAGCGGTCGCTCAATTTTGCTATTTTACCTAACAGAAAAAAGCATAAACCTTCTAAAAAACCTACCCGAACAAGCCGAAAAACAAGGAACAAAATTCGTATTCGCCGAGGAAGTGTTTTGAATTTTCTATATTATTCCCTTAATGGGGGTTAAAGCTAATGGCATTTAAACATCTTGTATTAGCAATATTTGCGCTTGCAATTTCTGCATATTCTGGTCTATTGCCATATCCAAACTCAATGCCCAAAGTTAGTGCCCAATATGATGATATTTTGCGCAAAACTTGGCAGGGAATAAAAAAACGCAATGTTGATGCCTATAGCACAGGGATGGTGCATAGACCCAAGTCAAATTCGCCAGGGGATGCCGTTAGTGAAGGCATAAGTTATGGGATGTTCCTCGCCTTGTATTCAAATGACCAAACCTCTTTCAACAGTATATGGAATGCAGGGGAAAGGTATATGTGGAATGGAGGAGGTGGCTACTATGATTGGCGCAGAAATCCTCAGGGCGGCGATATGGGCATGGGCAACAACGGACCGGCTTCAGATGCGGAACAAGACATTGCCCTGCTTCTCATTTTTGCCGACCAATTGGTAAAAAATAATCTATGGCAGTCATACACCAGTACAAAAGGAGCCACTTATGCTACCCGTGCCCGTTCCATATTGAATACCATAAGAGGCTCTATGATTCATCAAGGCAAATATTTATTGCCAGGTGCTTGGGGTTATGAAGATGCAGGCACACTTAACCCCGGTTATTTTGCGCCAGCCTTTTACCGAATTTTTGGCGAATTTGAACCAGAGCACAAAGGAACTTGGAATTCGCTTATCAACGGTTCTTACGAAATGATTGCAAAATCTCCCGGATACAGCAAAGGACTAATCCCCGACTGGTGTACATTTTCTTGCGCAAGCACAAATGGAGCAGGCTACAATGCCTATTTCAAAGGAGATGCTCTCTATAGGGATGCAATCCGCGTATATTGGCGTTTAGCTACCGATTATCTTTGGTATGGAGAATCCAGAGCCAAAACTTTCCTCGACAAAGCCATCAATTTTCTGCAAAGCAAAGGCGGTCCAAGCAATGCAAATTTCTTTGATATGAACGGAAACCTACTCCCATCGGGAGATACCGAAACGCTCGGCACAAATGTAGTTCGCAAACGCCAAGAGCATAGCCACCTAACCGTGGGAATGTGGGCAGCGGCAGCTATGGGTTCCGGCGGTCCAACGCTAGCCGAAAGCTACAGCGATGAACTGCTCAAATTCTATAAACCCGAAACAGATTATTGGGGATATGCAACTGACCCTGCGGGTGGAACAGAAGACACTTTGCACAACGAAATGTACTTTGACCAGTTCTTAGCTTGGTTCGGTGCTTCAATGATTGGCGGAGCTTTTACAAATGTGTGGGAAGACTTGAAAGAAGGCGTTCCGCAAGGTCCTCCAGAATGGAAAAAATGGCCCGCTCTAAGTACTCAAGACATTGATGCCAGCAAAGAACCGCTTAAAGTTACCGCATCATTTACAACCAGCACCCGTTGGACTGTTGCATTCACTAATGACGCAACTGGAAACTCCGTTTCGTTTAGCGCCAAATCCGATACAATAAATGTGCTTTGGTATGGACTATCCGAATCAGGTTCTTATATGCCGCAGGGTTTTTATACCCTTACAATAAGTACCCCTGGTTTAGACACTTACTCCGCCAAGGTATGGCTGGGCAGACCTTATGCTAGCAGCTTAATGGAGAATGGTAGATTGCTCGTGGATGATTTTTCCGATGGCGACCTTATTCCGTATATAGGAAAAGAATGGAGAAACTACTTGGATTCCCACGATGGAGCAGGTTCTTCAACCGGACAGCTTTCCGTTGGGAGTGATAAATGGCTGAGCTGGAAATACACTTTAAATGGCGGCGGAGACCCTTATGCCGCGCTTGAATGGAATTGTTCCTCTCTAAATGTAAATGGCATAGAAGATATAATAGTAACTGCCAAAAGCGGAGGCACCAATATAGGAGTTTCTGTTCAATTGATTTCATCTGATTTTAATTTTCCAAGCGAATACCAATATTTTGAAGATTCGCTCAAATTAACTTCTGCACAACAAGAATTTAAATTGCCCATTTCAAGATTCAAACAACGCATGAATGGCAGCGGCAAGGATAAGAACAAAACTCTGGAAAAATTGACCGCTATTCGCTTTCACATTCAAAGCGGCAACAACAGCTCTGGCACTATAATGGTGGACAAAATGTACTTTACAGGAAATGTTTCAAATTTCTATAATTTTACCGAGCCACCTCAATACAAAGCACCTACCGGACCAATCCCAGAAGCTCCAACCAAAGTAATTCGCATTGCGCAGCAAGGCAAGGCATATTCAATAAGAAAAAGCATGGGCATTGTATATATCAACTTGCAATCGAATATGGCGGGAGCAAATGTGACTCTTATGGATGCCAAAGGAAGAGTGGCAAAAAAAATGAACGTGCCGCAAAATGCCGAGTTGAATATTTTAACCAATGATTTAGCAACTGGAATTTATTTTGTGGAAGTTAAGAAACCCGGAGCTCAGAGGTTGATGCTAACCATTCCACTAATGTAAGGTCTCAAAACTTCTGGAATGGTGAGCGAGCCATCTGCTTGTTGGTATTGCTCGCAAATTGCAACCATAACACGCGGGGTTGCAAGCCCTGAACCGTTCAAGGTATGCACAAAGGTATTTTTGCCATTTATTTTTGTGCGAATATTTGCCCTGCGCGCCTGATAATCCTCAAAGTTAGAAACAGAACTCACTTCAAGCCACTTTTTTTCAACAGGTGCAAATACCTCTAAATCGTAGCACTTTGCCGCACCAAAACCCAAATCGCCTTTGCAAAGCGAAACTACCCTGTGCGGAAGCCCTAATTCCTGCAAAAGCTTTTCGCCGCAAGCTACCAATTCTTCGTGATTTTCGTAGCTTTTTTCGGGATGTGCAAAATATACCATTTCCACTTTGTTGAACTGGTGCAAGCGCAGCAAGCCGCGGGTATCTTTGCCATAGCTGCCAGCTTCTCTGCGAAAGCAAGCCGAATATGCACATAGCTTTAAAGGCAGGCTGCTCTCTGGAATAATTTCGTCTGAGTAAAGGTTTGTAACCGGAACCTCTGCGGTTGGGATTAAAAATAAATCATCGTCTTTATCGCACCTGTACATATCCTCTTCAAATTTTGGGAGCTGCCCAGTGCCTGTCATTGTTTTGCGGGTAACGAGGTATGGAGGAATAATCTCTTCAAAACCAAAACGCTCGCGGTGAGAATCTAAAAACCATTGGATCAAAGCACGTTCAAGCCTTGCGCCCAAACCCCTATAAACAGGAAAACCGCTGCCGCTTATTTTTGCGCCGCGCTCAAAATCAAAAAGACCGAGTTTCTCGCCCAAAGCCTTGTGGTCAAGGGCTGCAAAATCTATGTGGCGAGGCTCGCCCCAAGTGCGAACAATGGTATTGTCTTCGCTGCTCTTGCCCTCTGGCACAGAGTTATGGGCAATGTTTGGAATGCGCAATAATTTGTCGGTTTGCTCTTCGTCTATTGTACGGATTTTTGCATCTAGCTCAGAAATTTTATCGCCCACAATGCGCATTTCTTCTACGGCTGAATCTGCATTTTGCCCGGCTTTTTTAAGTTCGCCAATTTTTTTGGAAGCGGTGTTTCGCTCTGCCTTTAATTTCTCCGTTTCGGCAATTAATTCCCGTCTTTTTACATCAAGCCCAAGAACCTCATCTATGCTTATGGCAGAGTTCTTTTTTTGAGTTTCCACGCGGTAAAATTCAGGATTTTCACGAATTCTTTTTATGTCTAGCATAATTGAAAATGTAGAAATTTATTTTCAAAAATACCCTTGACAAGTTCGCATAATTTTTCTATTTTTCAAACTGCTCCTCAGCAAGGAATCTCTATGAACAAAATAAGCCTTTTTCTTTTAGTTTTATCCTCACTGTCTTTCGCCGTTGCTGAAGCCGCTGCCGCAGAAGGCAAAAAAAACCTCAATCTTGTGGAGCTTGCCGCCAAAGATACCGCCAGTTTTGCAACTTATTCCCGCAGAATTGCATTAGTTCAAGACAGCATATCAGCCACCCAAAAGGAAATTGAAAACACCAAGAAAAAAACTGCAAAACAAATGACTGCCTTAAAACCAAAAGACGAATATGAAAAACAAACCGAATTTGATGCCCGCAAAGCAAAATGGGAAAAGGAATTAGACGAAAAAATACTTCGCGACTCCAAGCCTCTAATAGACAGGCTATCTGAACTTGAAAAAACCAAAAAGCAGATAGAAGAAAATCAAGCCTCGCTTTATTGTACCCTAGAAATAAAAACCAATCCTGAGGCAGCCTCAATTTATTTAAACAAAGAAGAAATTGGCGCAAGCCCAGCGGAATACAATCTCGCATTGCCTGGATATGCGGTGATAAGAATACAAAAGGAGAACTACGAACCTTGGGACACAACCTTAACCCTGCAACCCGCACAAAAACTGAAATTGAGCATTGCCTTGGAGGAAAAGGGTATTTTCAGCAAAGAGGGCGATATAAACTTCTCCAAAATCACAGCTAAAGACACCACCATACAAGGCTACAACGAGCGAATAAACAGGGTCAAAGCCAGAATAGCTCAAATTGAATCTGAAATAAGAACCATCTTTGCAGATTTCCCAAACACATACCCAACCCTTGAACCCATAAAACCAGACGAAACTCTTCAAGATTTTGAACGCAGAAGAAACTCTTGGCAAAATGAAGGCGAAAGGCAGGCGGCTGCGTTAAAATACAAGTACGATACCTACAAAGCGAGGCTAACGCGCTCGCTTGAAACCATTAAAGACAATATAACAGCAACCGAAAGCCAGCTAATAACAGAAATTCGCGCAAATGCCCAAATAACACTAGGCAATTATGATGCAGATAAAGAGGTTTTTGAAATAGAGGTGCAAGACACAGCAAATACCAAAAGCCCCTTCCATTTCATTGGCAAGGTTGGAGTGCCAACCGACACAGCAAAAGCCATGAACCGTAGCACAGATGGCTTTTTGGCAGGCGTGAGCTACCTGAACTATCCCTTTGTATCTGGCGATTCTTCTTTTAACCTAGCGATGAAAGAACTTTCACTTTCACGCAGAGCCATTCCCCTTAAAGTGGATGGCACTTTCAAGCATATTGGCAGGTTTGAAATTATGGAAGGCTACAACCAATGGAGCATCCATAAGGATTCCCTTTTGAACGGCACGCTAAAATCAGAAGGCTTGGATTTGAACTACACCCTCAAAGGCGAAAAACCAAAAATGGCAGCAACTGATGCAACAGATGCAGCTGGCGGAACAAGCACAGCTGGCGGCGGTTTAGGCTGGCGTGGCTGGACAAGAATTCTCACATTCGTTCCAGCGGTAGGGCTAGGCACAGCTGCCGGCATAATACATTTTAAAACAGAAAAAACCAAAAAAAATGAAACCAACAGGAATATTTTAGGTGCAAGTGCTGGCGGTTTAGCAGTAGTTGGAATTTTTACATTTGTTTTTTGATAGGGCTACCCTTCAAGGTATGCCCCCTAACTCCCTCAATAACGCAATCCACATACATTCCCTCTCTGAAATCCGGCTGTGCCGGAATTATCACTTTTTTGAAATTTCCAGTTTTCCCCACCCATTCACCTAAATTTCTTCGAGATAGTTTTTCAAGCAAAATTTTTTCTTGCCTGCCAAGCATGAGTTTTGCACGTTCAAGCGTTATGGAATGTTGCAAATCTATAACTCGTTGCAAGCGGGATTTTTTTTCTTGTTCTGTAAGCAATTCCTTTTCGCTCGCAGAGGGAGTTCCCTCTCTTGGGCTATATGCAAACATAAACGCACCATCAAACCTAGCCTCTTGCAAAAGCGAAAGGGTTTCTTCAAATTCTGCTTCTGTTTCACCGGGGTAGCCACAGATGATATCTGTTGTTATGCCATACAATGGGTTAAAAGAACGCAATGACTCTACTATGCTCAAATATGCCTCTCTTGTATATTGCCGCTTCATTTTTTTAAGCACAGAATTTGAACCGCTTTGAACTGGCAAATGAACGTGGGGTGCTATTTTTTGCTCACTCATCAAAAGAGCCAAAAGCTCGCTTGTGTAGTGGATTGGGTGCGGGCTAATAAAGCGGATTCTCTCCACTTGTTTTATGCTCGCCACCTGTTTTAGCAATTCTGCAAAACTTAGACCCTTGTAGCGGTAGCCATTAACCGTTTGCCCCAAAAGCACAATTTCCGAAACCCCTGCTGCTGTGGCTACCTCAATTTCTTTCAAAATAGAAGCTGGCTCCCTGTATTGCTCCCTGCCGCGTACATAAGGTACAATGCAATAGGCACAGCGCATATTGCAGCCGCTTTGAATGGCTATAAAGGCACTGTATTTGTTGCTCAACTTGGCATAAGGAGTTTGGGGTGCAGGGTTGTTAAATAGAATTTCCGGGATTTTTTGGTATTCATCGGGCGGCAATATAAAATCCAGAAAAGGCAGGTCTTTGAGCAAAGACTCTCCCCTATTCTTTGCCATGCAGCCCAAAACCCCTATTTTTAAACCCCTATTCTCAGTTTTCAATTTTTTAAGGTCCCAAATTCTCGCTATTGCGCTTTCTTCTGCCTTTGCTCTAACGGAGCAGGTATTTACCAAAATTATATCGGCTTTTTCTGGTTTTAAAGCCGGAGATGCGCCATTAAACTCCAAAATTGCAGCCAAACGAGCAGAATCGTACTCGTTCATTTGACAACCATAAGATATTACAAAATAGTTCAAGGAAGGGTTAATCTAGAAATCCCTTGCATTATTCCCATAATTTTTCTATATTTGAACCTCGTACCTCTTAAAGGAGATTTTTTGATGAACAAGAGTTTCAAACCTGTTATTATTCTAGCAGTTCTTGCTGTTTTTGGTGTTGCCAATGCTCAAAAACCTGCTACTGGGGCTCCGGCCTCTAATCCAGCTCCCACAGCAGCTCCTGCTCCTGCGCCAGCTCCAGCTCCAGCGCCTGCACCGGCGGCAGCACCCGCACATGCTCCAGCTCCAGTTGCAGCACCAGTGCATGCTCCTGCTCCAGTTGCAGAAGTACCAGCTCCTCCTCCTGCGCCAGTTGCAGAAGCACCAGCACCAGAAGCACCACCTGTTGCTACACCAGCAGTAGAAACTAAGCCCGCTGGCGATAGCGTAGTTGTTTTGGTTATTGAAGAACCAAAAAAGAAAAAAAGAGGCACACGTGCTCCAAAAAATGACTTTGCCATTGTGGATGTTCCTGCAAACTTTGAAATTCAAGCCAGAAAAATTATGCCTGTAACAAATGACGAATGGGGTGATGATAATCTGGACACTTGGTGGGGCAGAGCAAACCTTATGGTTTTAACTGAATCCGAAAACTTTATCGGAAAAGTACATTTGCGCATGTATCCAGGGCGACTTTACGCCAAGCCGGATTCTAACTTTATCATAGGCTCTTCAAAAGACCGCTATGGCAAGCTAGAAGCCAGAGACATAATCCAGCTTTACGAAGCTTGGGCTTGGCACAGAGGCGACTATGTCAATATTAAAATAGGTCGCTGGGATAACACTGCCCGCTTTGGAAGCAAAACATTCGGTGGCTATATAGATGCCAAAAAAGACATAAACACCGATGAATACGAAGGCAGTATAAACGAAAGAAATGATGTCGTTGGAAAAAGAACCTCAGTTAACCTTAGATCAAGTGGTTTTATGAGCACTTATACGCCAGAAAATGCCTTGCAATTTGGTTTGAATAATTTCTCAGAAAATATTTCCTTGGATATAGCCTTGATTAGCGGTGACGAACACTTGAACAGAGGCGATTTACGAGTATATTTTGCCTTTAAAGACCTTGCTGGTTTAGAAAATGTGGATATAGGTCTTGGATACCGCTCCAATGTATTTGATGGAATTTACAATAAAAGAGGGGATGTAACCCATACTGTGGACTTTGGATTCCGTATGCCACTAGTTAAGGAAATCAACATTTTGAAAAGCCTCAACCTATTTGCCGAAGCCGCCTTAATTGGCTTAGACGACCAAATTGGCACTTTGAACCGCGAAGACAACGGTGGCAGCCCACACGATAAAGGATGCGATGCTGCTTTCCCCATACTCGGCGGCTTGGATTTCTCCCTTTACCGTGGCTTGGATAAACTTGTGCTTGAATTCGAATTCGATGGCAAGCGCAAACTTGCAGATGGTAAGAACGGGAAAAAAGTGCTTGGTTCTATTTATGCCCAAAAGATACTCAACGACCGCTTCACTCTTAACTTAGGCGTTCAAAGCGAAAACAACACAAAAGATTTCTCTTTTGCCGGACGTTTACAGGGTAGAATAAATTAAATGGAAACCCTGGCCTATAGTGTAGTGGTAGCACAACAGATTCTGACTCTGTTTGCCTAGGTTCGAGTCCTGGTAGGCCAATACTGATGGACCTAGGTAGTATTTTAATTCTTGCCGCTTCGGCGGCATTATTGCTTTTGGCTTTTATTTATTCTCTTGTAAGCCACGTTTTTCATTTAACCAGCAAAACAGAAGCTGATATTCCTAGCAGCGCAGATTTCAAGGAAATTGTTTTTCAAGGTCGCTTTGTGCCTTGTTTGATAGCTTTTGCCCTTTTAGATTTGAAATTTGCAGAATATCTATGGTACACCTGGCTTGTGGGGCTTTTTGGCATATATATTTTAATTTTCTTTATCCCCGAAATTTTAGCACTCAGATTTCCAGATTCGCTACTAAAATTCTGCATAAAAGCATATAAAGTTCTCAAATATATTTTTTTGCCAAGCGCAAAAATCAAGTTGCTTTTGCAAAAGTTATTTTTAAGCATTTTGGGCTACGACAGCAGGCTGTCTTTTTTGCCGGAATCCATGCAAGTAGCCATAAACAACGAAGATTCTCCCTCTGCTTTGGAAGAAGAAGAAAAGCAGATGATAAGAAATATTTTTGATTTTGGAGACACTCCCGTGCGGGAAATAATGACCCCTAGAGTTGAAATGCACGCCATAGATGTTCAAACTCCCCTTCCAGATGTTATAAAACTCTTGAACAGCGAAAGATACAGCCGTCTGCCTGTGTATTCCGGTTCCATAGACAACATAATAGGAATTCTCTCCAACAGGGAATTTTTGGAGTGGTACACTGAAAGAGCGCACGAACCTTTTGATTTGGAAAAGCTGGCGCGTCCCGCTATTTTTGCGCCAACTGGAAAAAGGCTAGACTCCCTTTTGCGCGAACTTAGGGAAAGCAACAACCATTTGGTTATAGTTGTTGACGAATACGGAGGCACCGCAGGACTTGCCACAATGGAAGATATTTTAGAAGAGATAGTTGGCGAAATAAATGATGAAGACGATTCAGAAGAAGACATGGGCTTTGTTAAATTACCATCTGGGCAATATATGCTAGACCCTTTAATTACCCTTTCTGATTTGGAAGACCGCATGGGCATTCATTTTGAAATAGAAGAAGACGAGCATATAGAAACCCTTTCGGGGCTTATACAGCACACCTTGGGTTCTCTGCCAAAAACTGGAACCACAGTTCAAATTCAGGGCTACACTTTCAGAATAAAGAAAATGGATGGTACCAAAATGGAAGAAGTTATTTTGGAAACGGAATTTAAATAAAAAATATCACTTTATTTTGTTAAAATTCGGTTAAGACCCACTTTTTTTGTTTAAAACCCAATAAATAATATATATTACTATATATATTATATTGAGGAGGCTGTATGAAAAGAGGACCAGAAGTTTTGTTTTTGGTAGTTCTCGCAGTATGCGTAGCTTTTTTCGCTTGTTCTGAACAAAAAACACTAGAAGGTGAAGAAATCGCTAGCAGTTCTTCCACCGAAGGTATCTCTTATTTCAGCAGTTCCAGCATCTTCTTTGATTATTCCAGCGATTCCGTGGAGATTTCCAGTGATTCACAAAACATAGAAGTGTCTAGCAGTTCCTCTGTAGGAGAAACAGCAAATGATGAGTCTAGCAGTTCACATAACCAAAGCTCTGCCGGCTCCTCTTCGTCCTCTTCAGTTTCGTCTCCATCTTCCTCTTCTTCCTTAGGAACATCAAGCAGCAGTTCTCACGCTCCTTTGGTAACCGACCCAGGCGCAAATTGCGCTTACCAGCCCAGCTGGTGCGGCGGAATAGCGTTTGAAAATGTGAAAAAAACGAGTATGGATGCGGCTGACGTAGGTGCCACAGATAAAGGGCAAGAGAGTCCTAACTGCATATATGCAACAGCAATTGTACAAATCGGAAATGAAAGCGCAGGAATTTCTATAAATGGAAAACAGTTTGCAAATGGTTCCGCTTCAAGATGCGGCGGAGGCGAATGGGGCGATGCCACCGCATGTGCCACAAAATTTGCCAGCGTGGCAAAAGTGGACGGCGGTTATTACATTTACATTCCAGATTGGGCAGGGCAAAAGTTCCAAACAACTGGAGGTCAACCATCTTGCCCCGGCACTCCTGTAAATCCTGGTACAAGCAGTTCTTCCAGAGCATCATCTTCTTCTGCCGCAAATGCAAGCACAGGTGCTTGCGTGGAGCCTATGAATGGTCTTCCGCCTAATGGCACAAAATCTTGCATTAAAGTAGGCAGTGACTGCTATACCTGCAATCCCGACCGCGGCAATGAATGTTCCCAGGGTTGGATTTGGCAAGGCGGCAATGTAAACGACCAGTATTGGTATAAAAAAGTTTCTTGCTCAGAAAACAGCAGCAGCAATCCTACTTATAATTTAACTTGCACAGGTCTCGCTCAAACAGGGGTTGCAGGAACTGCAATCACACAGCCAAGTGTAAAATGCAATGGCGATAACGCCAGTGCTACCTTTGCAAGCGCACCCACTTGGAATAATCCTGCCACAGGTACTTACAATGTGAGCGCAACGGCAAATTGCGGCGGAAACAAAACAGTTAGCTGCGGAACTCTAACAATTAGCGCAGCCCCTTCAACCGACCAGCTCACTTGCACCGGTCTAGCTCAAACAGGAATTGCAGGAACTGCAATCACACAACCAACCGTTAAATGCGGCAACACCACAATTACAAACGGCACCTGGACAAACGCGCCAACTTGGAATAATCCCACCGCTGCCTCATACACAGTATCGGTTGCGGCAACCTGCGGAGGAAGCAGCAAAACGGCAAGCTGTGGTACATTGAAAGTAAATCCAAAACTCTCTTGTGGCAATCCATCACCACAAACGGTAACCGCTGGCTCTGCGGTAACTGCGCCAACCGTGCAGTGCGGCAGCACCAATGTCACAAGCGGACTTTCTTGGAGCGGCGCTCCCACTTATTGGAGCAGTCCAGAATCAGGTACTTTCAATAATATAAAAGTAACGGTAAACTCTGGGGATTGCAATGGTCAAACCGCAACTTGTGGCACATTAACTGTTGGCAACAAACTCACGTGCGGCAATATTGCGCAATCAATAACAGTTGGGCAAACTCCAACCAAGCCCTCAGTGACTTGCGGCTCCACTGCGGTTACCAGCGGAATCACTTGGAGCCCAACTTCCATAAACAGCGCTATCAACACAGCGCAGACAATTAACAATATAACGGCAACAGCAAGTTGCGGTGGCAACAATCAAACTGCCACTTGCACAGGCTCAATAACAGTCAACGCTCAACAAACCACTCCGAGTTCTTCGAGTGGCAATAATAGTGGTGGCAACCCCAGTTACACTCCAACATCGCCCGGAAACGAAACTGCAAAAACAACTCAGTATTGGGATGCTTGCAAACCGAGTTGTGCTTGGAGCGGCAAATCTGGCTCTAGAGCCAGCAGTTGCAATATATCTGGTGGTGGCAAAGCCAAGAACGATGATAGAAGCGCATGTGATGGTGGACCTTCATTTACATGTATGGACCAAGCTCCGTGGAAAGTGGGCAATGTGAGCTTTGGTTATGCTGCGATTCCTATGGGTCAGTGCGGCGACTGCTATCAATTGGATTTCCCCAATGGGCATGTTATGGTTGTTATGAATAGCAATACTGGTAACCTAAACGAAGGTGCTAAATTTGATATTATGATTCCGGGTGGCGGTTCTGGCGATTTTGATGCTTTAACAAGGCAAGTCACAAATAGCGGCGTAAGCAATCCAGATATGGGCAGCCGCTACGGTGGATTTAGGCTCGCCTGCAATAATTCTGCCAGTTGCGTAAAACAAAAATGCGATGCAACTTTCAAAAATCTTCCAGATTTGAGAGCGGGTTGCAATTGGTATGCAGACAATTTGGGCACAAGCATGCAAAGCTTTGACAATCCAACTGTCAAGTATAAGAAGGTTACTTGCCCATCGGAATTAACAAGTAAATATTAGGAGATAGTATGAAAAAGATATCTGGAATTTTGCTTTTGCTCGCCTTTGCAATGGGCACGGTTTTCTTCGCTTGTAGCAACAAAGAGGAGAATCCCGAACCCGAAAATTCAAGCAATTCTGACGGCTCTGCTCTTTTCAGCAGTTCCAGCGAGTTTGTTGTTGTCTATTCCAGCAGCGACTACGAGAATCCTCCTGAATATTCCAGCAGTTCTATTGTCGTTGATATTCCCAGCAGTTCCAGCAATCTTGAAATTTCCAGTTCTGATGAATCTTCTTCTTCAATAGCTATTACGCCCAGCAGTTCTTCTTCTTCTTTGGCAGTAACTTCCTCCTCAGCGGCAGTTGTATCAAGTAGTTCTTCCGTACCCGCAATACCCACCTGTGCTTATCAAACTTCATGGTGTGGTGGTGCTGCTTCTAACAACGTAAAAACGGCAAGCCTAAATAATGCCACTGGCTCAGGGATTTGCACATTTGCAACATCAGCTACAATGCTAGGAAATTTCAATAATGCCACTGTGAACGGGCAAAAAATAGACAAATGCGGCAACTCAGGCTGGGGTCAGCAGCCTTGCACCACTGTCTTGGGCAGCGTTGCAAAAGCAGATGGCGGATATTATATCTATGCACCAGATTATTACGCAGATTTTACCGTAACTGGAGGCACACCAAATTGCAATAGCAATAGCGGCAATCCTACCCCCGGAGTTTCTTCATCTTCAAGCGTAACATCTGGCGGTGGCACTTCTTCTTCATCAACTGGTAGTAATAACAGCGGCACACCTAGCTACACTCCAACATCACCCGGAAACGAAAGCGGACAAACAACTCAGTATTGGGATGCTTGCAAACCGAGTTGCTCGTGGAGTGGCAAAGGCGGCAAGCAATCCAATGCCTGCAATATAACAGGTTCCAGAATTGGACATAACGATAGCGACAGAAGCGCATGTGATGGCGGACCTGCATTTACGTGCATGAACCAAGCTCCGTGGAAAGTGGGAAATGTAAGTTTTGGTTTCGTTGCGGTTAATGATGGTCAATGCGGTGACTGCTATCAGTTAAATTTCCCCAATGGAGAGGTTATGGTTGCTATGAAAACCAATATTGGAGGCATAAATGGTAAATTTGACATTATGATTCCGGGTGGCGGCGTTGGCGATTTTGATGCTTTAACAAGGCAGGTTCAACAGAGTGGAGTGAACAATCCAAATATGGGTGAACGCTATGGCGGATTTAGAGGCGCATGTGGCTGGCAAGGACCAAGTGTTGCCAACTGTGTAAAGCAAAAGTGCGAAGAAGTTTTCAAAAATCTTCCAGACTTGAAAGCCGGCTGCCTTTGGTATGTAAACACTTTGGGAACCGATAATGCAAGTTTCAACAATCCAAGTGTTAAATATAAGAAGGTGGACTGCCCAAAAGAATTATTAGATAGATATTAATGAGTAAATTCCGCCCCTGCATAGACCTGCATAATGGCAGAGTAAAACAAATAGTTGGTTCCTCGCTCTCTGAAAACGAGAGCGAGTTGAAAGAAAATTTCATTTCAACAAAACCCGCAGAATGGTACGCCGAACTCTATAAAAAAGACGGCTTAAAAGGCGGGCACATAATAATGCTTGGAGCAGGCAACGAAGAAGCCGCCACAAGAGCCTTGAAAGCCTACCCAAACGGAATGCAAATAGGCGGTGGAATAAATGATGAAAACGCAGAAAAGTACTTGGAAGCAGGAGCCGCCGCTGTTATAGTCACAAGCTATATATTCCCAAACGGCAAATTCTCCCTTGAAAATTTAAAAGCCTTATCCAGCAAAATTGGCAAAGAGCATTTGGTAGTGGATTTGAGTTGCTATGGAATGACAGTTGCCATAAATCGCTGGCAAACCCTAACCGATTTTCACATAACCAAAGAAAACTTGGAAATGATTTCCGAACACTGCTTTGAATTTCTGGTACACGCCGCAGGCGTAGAAGGCAAGCAACAGGGCATGGATTTGGAACTGATTAAATTCTTGGGCGCAAACTCCCCCATTCCGGCAACTTATGCGGGTGGGGCAAACAGCCTAAAAGACTTTGAAACCTGCAATGAGCTATCAAAAGGAAGGGTGGATTTGACTATAGGCAGTGCTTTGGATATTTTTGGGGGGAATGTGCCGTATAATGAATGCAAAAAATATAAATAATTTTACTCACCCTGCCAGCTTCACTTCGTGGGCAGGGTTCGCCCTTCGGGCTGTCCTACGGACATTAAAAATTTCCTAACAATGCCTATTTTCTTGGCAAATCTCTTAGAACAGGCACGGAAATTTTTTCTATATTCTCCCTAGTATCTCTATAAAAGAGGATTTATGAGCCAGGAAAAATTGTTCGCAGAGTTCCCAGATGTTTCCACAGAAGAGTGGGAATCCACCATACAGGCAGACCTTAAAGGCGCAGATTACGAAAAAAAGCTGATATGGAAAACACTGGAAGGCATTTCCGTTAAGCCATACTACCGCAAGTCCGATACAGACGGCATATCTTGGCTCTTGAACAACCTCCCGGGCGAATTCCCTTATGTAAGAGGCGTAAAAAAAACAGATAATGACTGGGAAATAAGAGAAAATATTTACGAAAAAGACGTTGCCGCTGCAAACGCAGCCGCTAAACACGCTTTGGAACGTGGAGCAAATGCTATTTGCTTCAAAGAAAAATTTGAGGACCTCAATACCCTTTTAAACGGCATAGATTTAAGCAAAACCCCTATTTACTTCCATTCTGGCACAAAACTTGAACAGCTCCCCAAATCCGCAAAAGGCGGCATAATTTACGACCCTCTGGCGGAACTCGCTCAAAGAGGCAAAATTGGCATTGCAAAAGATGCCATATTAAAAGAGGCTGCGAAAGCTGCTGCATTCGCGGTTAAAAACATTCCTGCCGTAAATGCCATAACCGTTCAGTCTCATCCTTATCACAATGCTGGCGCAAATATAATTCAAGAACTCAGCATAGCCTTGAGTGCAGGCTTGGAATACATGAACGCCCTAACAGACGAGGGTCTAAGCGCAGAGCAGGCTGCTAACCAAATAACATTCAGCCTTAGCGTTGGCTCAAGATATTTCCTTGAAATTGCAAAAATCCGCGCATTCCGTGTTTTATGGGCAAACATACTCAAAAAGTATGGAGTAACCGGAACCGCAAAAATCCACGCAAGCACATCGATGTGGAATTCCACCGTATTTGACCCAAATGTGAATATGCTCCGAGTAACAACCGAGGCGATGAGTGCCGCCATAGCAGGCGCAGATTCCATAACCGTTATCCCCTACGATGCCGCATTCAAAACACCAGACGAATTCAGTTGCCGCATCGCTCGCAATGTTCAGCTTTTGCTCAAAAACGAAAGCCGCTTCAACAAAATAATAGACCCCGCTGCCGGCTCTTATTACGTAGAAAGCCTAACCGACCAAATTGCCTCCAAATCTTTGGAAGCATTCAAAAAAATTGAAAGCCAAGGCGGTTTGCTCGCATCTCTTTTGAGCGGCTCCGTTCAAAAAGAACTCGCAGAAACTCAAAAGCAAAAAGAAAAACTCATAATGCAACGCAGAGAAGTATTCATCGGTACAAACCAATATCCGAATTTGCTTGAAAAAATGAGCGATAAAATTAAAAAGACCGATGATTCTTCCAATGCCGAAGGGGGCGAAGGAACCACAGTTGAAAAACTGAGCATCCGGCGCGGCGCAGAAGTTTTTGAGAAACTTCGTTTGCAAACAGAGGAATATGCCAAAAAAACCGGAAGCGCTCCAAAGGTATTCTTGTGGACAGCAGGCGACTTGGCTATGAGGCTCGCTCGCGCAACATTTATCAAAAACTTCTTTGGCTGCGCTGGCTACACCGTTATAGATACCAACGGAATTCCAAATGTTGCAGAAGGCATTGAGCTTGTCAAAAAGAACACACCGCAAATTGTAGTTCTCTGCTCCAAAGACGATGAATATTTGGGACTAGCAAAGGAAATTTTCCCAGCACTTGAAAAAGAATTCCCAAACATAATTCGCATAGTTGCTGGCAATCCCAAAGAAGCCGAAGAACTCAAGGCTGCTGGAGCGCAAGACTTCATTCACATTTTAACAAATGCCATTGAATCACTGAGTTCTTATCAAAAGAAACTAGGTGTTGCCTAAAGGTTGCTGATGCTTGAAATAATAAAAGAATTCTTTATAAAGCATTCTTTAAAGTTTTTGTCCCTGCTATGCGGTTTTATAATTTGGTTTGGCGTGGTTTCAAAAGAAGATGCAAAAGCCGACATTGAATTGCCAGTTAGAATTATAAATCTCCAAGACAATATGGCTCTCGTTTATCCCTTGGTTCCAACAATAACCGCACAATTAGAGGGAAGGGCAATAAGCCTAATTCACTTAAAGTTAAATCGCTCGGCAAGAATTGAGATTGATTTAAAAAATATGCCTCTTGGATATTCCAGAATATCCAGCGAAAGGATAAACTTTATTTCTCCCAGCATACCAAATCTTAAAATGCAACGCATTAGACAAACAAATTCCTTAAGCGTTGAATTGGATACAAGAATTGAACAAAAAGTACCAGTGTTATCCAAAGTTCGCACCCAAGCCGCACCAGGTTTCACTTTTTTGAATACACCAGAAATTGTACCAGATTCCGTTTATATTTCAGGAGCAAGAGGTGCTGTAGCAAAAATAACGCAAATTCCAACCGAAGAAATTTCCATAACAGACTTAAAATGGAATAATTCGCTGCCCGTAAAGCTGGATTTATCCTCGCTCCGTTCCATAGTGGATATTGCAGACACAACCGTATTTTTGCAAGTTCAAATTGAACCCTTAGACCACAAAATATTTTATGATATTCCAGTACGCTTAATAGGCAGTTTTGAGCGAAGTGCCTATTCTCTTTCACCATCAAAAGCCAACGTTGAAGTTTCCGGTGGAAAAGACCTGCTCTCTAAAATAGAGGCGCAAGATATAAATCTCTATATTGAATTTTCAAGATTTTCCATTGAAAATGAAGAGGAACTTAGCCCAACGGTACATATTTCGCATACTGTTACCAGTTGGCAAATTCTTCCCGAAAAATTTCGCCTCGTAGAAAACGAATCACAATGATTTGGCTTGGAATTGAAAGCAGTTGCGATGATACCGCCTGCGCTATTTTGCGGGAAAACAAAGAGTCAATTGAAATTCTATCCAACTGCCTTTACAGCCAAATAGACGAACACAAAGCCTGGGGCGGAATTGTGCCAGAGCTTGCTTCTAGGGCTCATTTGGAAAAAATTGTCCCTGTGCTTGAACAAGCACTTGAACAGGCAAATACGAGCATTAAAGAAATAGAGCAAATAGCTTTTACCTCCAACCCTGGCTTAATGGGTTCCTTATTGGTGGGTGCAAATTTTGCCCAAGGGCTTTCAAAAGATTTAGGCATAGAATGTTATGGTATAAACCATTTAGAGGGGCACATAAGCTCTGCGATGCTGGATAAGGGAGAATGGTTAACAGATAAGAGTTTTATTGCGTTGATAGTCTCTGGAGGGCACACGGAATTGGTTTTGCTAAAACCAGGGTTTAAATATACATCCATTGGCAAAACAAGAGACGATGCTGCAGGTGAGGCTTTTGACAAAAGCGGAAAATTGCTCGGTCTTGGCTACCCCGCAGGTGCAGAAATCAGCAGGCTTGCAAAAAATGGAAACAAAAATTTTTACGAATTCCCCAGAGCCTTAAACGAGCCAGCTTCTCTAGATTTTTCATTCAGCGGCTTAAAAACCTCAGTTAGCCGTTATGTTCAAACAAAGGGCAAAGAATTTGTGGAAGAAAACATTGCAAACATCTGTGCAAGCCTCCAAGAGGCTATAGCAGACATTTTGTCTTTGAAAGCGGTAAATGCGGCTAAGAAAAACAATGTGGAAAACCTCATTTTATGCGGCGGAGTTAGCGCAAACAGCAGGCTCAGAGAACTTTTAACCGAGCGAGCATCAAAACAAGGAATAAACTTAATTTGCCCACCACCAGCTTTATGTACGGATAACGGTGCGATGATAGCTACTGCGGCTATTTTTAGAAAGCGAGCGGGCTTGCTTGTGGGAAATTGGGAAGTTAAGGCTTGGAATGAGTTGTTCTAAATATTTTTCTATATTTACGCCAATATGGTTTTTAACAACAAAACAACATTTTTCGCTGCAGTCATCTGTTTTATGATGCTGTTGCCTGTGCCTGCTAATGCATTTTGGCTGGATATTATCAAAGCTGTGGCGAAAGGCGTTATTTACATCGTGCAAGATGCCGCAAATAGCTCATCCGCCAATAAAATCCAAACCTCCTCTAATCAGGTTTCGGCTACTGCTACCGAACCAACGGAGCAGGAATTTTTGGCTGCCTTTGACAGTTTGAGCAGATATTGCAAAAAATTCAGCGAACAAGGGTTCCCATGCGGAATGCATTCTGGCAAAAGTACGCTTTCTATTAGCAATGCTATGGAAATAGCAAATACCCGTGCAGATGGCGAACTTGCCAAAGCCGTGAAGCAGTTTGTAAACACCAAGGCAACGGATGTTTTGGCGCAGTTCGAAGACGATGATGGCAATTTTTCTGAAAGCACGGAATTCAAAAGAACTTTGGAAGTGGCAGCAAGCCAAGAGATTAGCGGAGCGCAAACATATCTAACGCATTCCCGTACAATAAAGAACGCAAAAGGCAAAGATGTTTATGAAGTTGTAGTAGTAAGAGTTTTGGATGCAAATCTTTTTGAAAAAGCCTTGACGGAAAGTGCCCAGACTCAGAACAAACCTCTAAACCAATCAATAATTGCAGAAACGGCAAAAGGCTTTGCTTCAAAAGTAAAAGTGCTTTTGAAAAAGAAAATATAGAATGGTATAGTAAAGATGTATAAAATTTTTCACATATTTTTCTCAGTTGCGTTTACAGCAATTTTTGCTGCTCTTCCCTGCCAAGATGGTGCAAATCCATTTTATGGCACTGGCAGAGGAGCAAACGAAGCTGAAGCCAAACAAAATGCAAACATAGAAGTTGCAAAGGAATTATCCAGCAGCCTGAAACTGAACGCCCGTGACGAACTTTCTTCCAGAGAAACAGAGGATGATATAGAAGAGATTGCTACATATTTGCGAGAAATAAACATAGAGACCAATCTTCCAAATGCGGGGGACGTACAAGACGTAGAATATCCCTACAAAAAAGAAAACGGGCAGTTTGTGGCAAAACGCTATATGTGCCCAGACAAAGCCGCCAAGCCATACTTGGATTCTCTGAAAATTATAAATATGGAATTTTCCAATAAAAAAATCAGCACGGATTTTTGCAGAGATTTATACAAAACTCATGCACCAAAAGTGATGTCTTTTGAACGGATTTTGGAACGTTTTGGACAAGGAAGCAAAGCACAGATAAAACACTACAACGAAGTGGAAAAAGAATGTAGTAAAATAGGAATGGGCTTGTTTTTGCAAATAAAAGACGAAGAAAACGAGCTTAGTAAAGAATTTGCAAAAGCACTTACGAGCAAAATTTCTTTTAAGCATGGTATATGCCTGCGTGGAATAGAGGTACATCAAATAAAAGCAAAGGATTCTAATTGTAAAAAAATGACTATGGGTGGTTATTGGGAATGTACATCAGATTTAAGTTTAGAAGGCACTGATTGTAGCGGCAACGGCAAATTATTTGTCCTTGACGGTAAAATAAGCGATAGAGCCAGCAGCGAAGAACGCGCTAGGCAGGGAATGTTAAATAAACTGCACAATTGCAATTTCCCGAAATTTGACACATGGAAAAAAGAACTTCAACCTTGGATGGAAAAATGAAAAAAATCATAACAATGCTTTTTGCAATTACCCCTTTGTTCGCAGAACCTTCCGTAAAATTGGACTTGCCACCAGCACTGCAAAAAGAAATAATCCCGAATTTTGCAGCAAAAGACAAAGAAGTAGAAGAAGATTTCAGGATTTCTGATTTGAAAAAAGCTATAGAGCCAACTGCTGAACGTGTAGCACTCGTGTATTTTTCAACACCGTGCAAGCCTTGCATGGAAGGAATGATCCAATTGAGGGACAACAAAGATTTGTTAAAGAAAAATAAAATTCAAATTGTTTTGATAAATGTTGGCGAAGCCAAATCCTGCCTTGGTACTAAAAGTGCTCAATGCGGAAAAGATTTGAAAGTTGTTCGTGAATGGGTTAAGAAATTTTCAAATCCAGAATGGCTTTTGATTATGGATGTAAATCAGCAGCTTGTTTGGCCCTTTGGCTTGACAAAATCCAAAATGGATGAAGTACAATTACCACGAACCCTTTTGCTGAACAACAAACTTAAACCCCTGCTTTTGCTCGGCACAGAAGGAGACAACTGGCCTAAAGTGCTATGGGAAGAAATTGAACCTGAAACAATAAAAGGAGAACCTCAATGAAAAAAGTCTTAATACCTCTGTTTGTCTTTTCCACATTTGCCTTTTCTGCAATAAACATCGCAGTTATAGACATGGAAACAGACTCTTCTGCTCACAAAGAGTTGACCGAGTCTGAACAACGCTACATAACACAAGAAATTAGAAGGCAAGCGAGGAACAACTTGCCAGATAGCTACAATGTAATGACCGAGCAGGCTGTTATGGTGCTTGGAGATGCTGTTTTGCAGGAATGTGCAGAAGAAAACTGTATGGTTACTTTTGGTGAAAAAATAGGAGCAGATTATATAACCAAAGGAACTGTTAGCAAATTCAGAAGTATGTATGTTCTGACTATAGAACTCTATGAGACAAAAAAAGGTATGATGGTGGTAAGCTCAGACCCAATAGAGAGTGCCGATTTGGATAAGTTCATTCCTGAAATAAGAAACGTGTCACCTGCTTTGTTCAAAAAATTTATTGACATGATAGAGAAAAAACAAGCTGAGGAAGAAAAAAAAGGAAAGTTGCAAGGCAGAGAGCAGAAGCTCAGAGAAGACTTGGAAAAAATAACGATAGGAATTCGCGCAGGTTTTAATTTATATAAATATTTTGATAATAATGATGATGATTATGATTTGGGAAAAGGCTTTGGCGGTGGATTGTCTGTGAGAATTCCAATTACAAGCCGACTGTTTATCAATCCAGGTTTGGATGCATATTACAGAGAATTGTTTAGCTGGGAAAAAGGCGATGGCAATTTGAATGAGTTTGTGATATCCATTCCCATTTTGCTTCAATTTATGCCGATTGAAGGCGGCTCTTTCTTTTTGTCTGTGGGTCCCCAGGTGGATATTCCTATTATAAGCGACTTGAAATATCAGGATAAAACTTACGATATTGGCAGGTCAAAATTTGATATTAACGCTGTTTTAGGGCTTGGCTATATTATTATACCGGGTTTGGTAATTGATATTAAGGCAGTTATGGATATAACGCCAGTTTTTGATAAATTTGGTTTATTTATGCAACCTGGTTTTGGCTTAGCTTATTTCTTTTAGGAGTTGACTATGAAAAACAATCCTTTTCTTTTATTGGCAGCAAGCCTTTCGCTTGCAATGATTTTCACATTTTCTTGCTCCGGCGATGGCAACGTTATTGATAGCATAAGCAATAGCGGAGGCAGCGAAGTCTGGGACGGTAGGATTAATACCACTTGGTATGATGATTCAAAAAAAGAATTCACTATAACAACGGCTCAACAATTAGCTGGGCTTGCAAAATTGGTGAATGATGGTGCTGGTTTTGCAGGTAAAACTGTTAAACTTGGAAAAACCATCAATCTTAGCAAAATTGAGTGGACACCAATAGGAAACTGTGAAGTTGGATTCACAGGAATTTTTGATGGCAACGGTTATGAGATTATTGGTGTTTCTGTAAACAATCCTGATAGTTCATGTCAAGGTTTCTTTAGAGGTTTAGAATATGGGGGAGAAATAAAAAATCTTGGTATTGTTGATTCTTATATTAGAGGTAATGAGGAGGTTGGCGGAATTGCTGGATACAACAATAGTAAAATTAGTAATAGTTATTTTACTGGTGCGGTAGCAGGAGCAAACATGATTGGTGGACTTGTTGGATTTAATTATCCGGGTACAATAAGCAATAGTTATTCCACAGGTACGATAGCTGGTGACACCGCTGTTGGTGGACTTGTGGGGTATAATTATCAAGGTACAATAAACAATAGCTACTCCAAAGGTACGGTATCGGGGAATGTATATATTGGTGGGCTTGCAGGATTGACTTATCAAAGTACAATAAGCAATAGTTATTCTACGAGTACGGTAGTAAGCTTTTTTAGAGGTGGTGGATTTGTTGGTCATAGCGATGGCGAAATAAGCAATAGTTATTCAACAGGAGCGGTAACGGGCGATTCCATTGTCGGTGGATTTGTTGGTGTGAACTTTGGTGAAATAAGCAATAGTTATTCCACAGGGGCAGTAAAAGGTGATACTGTTGCCGGCGGTTTTGTTGGCTGGAACAATGTGGGTGCTTCAATGAGCAATAATTATTCAATTGGAAAAGTATCGGGATACATTAATGTCGGCGGTTTCGTAGGTTTTAACAGTGGTGAAATAAGCAATAGTTATTCCGCAGGCACGGTATCTGGATTAGCGGGAATGTCGGGAACTCTCGTTGTTCTCGGTGGGTTTGCAGGAGGAAGCAGAACAGGTATAGGTAGCGTAATAAGCAATAGTTTTTACGATAAGGAAAAAAACAGCCAAATTGAAAGCTATGGCGGCACTGGCAAAACCACAGCGCAAATGAAAGAGCAAGCAACTTATACTGACTGGGATTTTAGCAAGGTTTGGGGATTAAGTAGTACCGTAAATAGCGGTTATCCCTATTTGCGTAGTGTAGTTGGAAGTAAATAAATCTATGAAATACCATCCTTTTCTTTTATTGGCAACAAGCCTTTCGTTTGCAATAATTTTTACCTCTTCTTGTTCTGAAGATGGCAACGTTATTGATAGCATACACAATAGCGGTGCTAGTGATGTATGGGATGGCAGGATTAATACCTCTTGGTATAAATCCTCACAAAAAGAATTCACCTTAACTACTGCTCAACAATTGGCTGGGCTTGCAAAATTGGTGAATGATGATAATAATTTTGCTGGTAAAACTATTAAACTTGGAAAAGACATCTATCTCAGCAACATCGAATGGGCACCAATAGGAAACTGTGACTTTGGATTTACAGGAATTTTTGATGGCAACGGTTATAAAATTATAGGTGTTTCTGTAAACAATCCTGATAGTGCATGTCAAGGTTTATTTGGAGGATTAGATTATAGTGGAGAAATAAAAAAACTCGGTGTTGTTGATTCTTATATCAAAGGTTTAGAATTTGTTGGTGGACTTGCAGGATACAACAATGGTAAAATTAGCGATTGTTATTTTACTGGCAACGTAGCAGGAGACTCTGTAATTGGCGGTTTTGTAGGAAATAATAATGAAGGTACTATAAACAGAAGTTACTCTATGGGCGCAATATCTGGTTTGTATCAAACTGGTGGATTTGTAGGTACTAACGATGGTGAAATAAGCAATAGTTATTCCACAGCTGCGGTATCTGGCGACTCAATTGTCGGTGGATTTGTTGGTGTTAATTTTGTTGAAATAAGTAATAGTTATTCTACAGGTACGGTAAGGGGCGATACCGTTGTTGGCGGTTTTGTTGGTTGGAACAATGTGGCAAGTACAATGAGTGATAATTATTCAACTGGCAGGGTATCGGGATACATTAATGTTGGTGGCTTTGTAGGCTTTAACAGCGGTGAAATAAGCAATAGTTATTCTACCGGCACGGTATCTGGATTAGCAGGAATATCGAAAACTCCCGTTGTTCTCGGTGGATTTGCAGGGGGAAATAGAACAGGCATAGGCAGTATAATAAGCAATAGTTATTACGATAAGGAAAAAAACAGCCAAATTGAAAACTATGGCGGTACTGGCAAAACCACAGCGCAAATGAAAGAGCAAGCAACTTATATTGACTGGGATTTTAGCAAAATTTGGGGGTTAAACAGTACTATAAACAGCGGTTATCCTTATTTGCGTAGTGTAGTGGGGCGTTAACTAATGCACTATAAATTCCGTTCTTTTTTAATCCTCGCGCTACTCATTTCAATTTTTCTTGAAATAACGCTGTTCAACTATACGCACTATGCCACTTTATTCACAAACGAGCATTTTAGCATTGAGTACAGCAAACAGGAAAAGAGATTTACCAATAATTTCCTTAATCAAAGCAAAGGATATTTGCGTAAGGGAATTTCTGAGATGGATTCTCTTTTATTGCTAAATGCAAAAAGTACATTAGAATTTCCAAATTTAAATACAAAAATAGCTTCAATTTACATAGAACCTGTATTTTTGCAAGGAAATTTTCAAAACATAGAAGTTACTTGGACAGATGAAGAATCTTCTGAACGCTATATACAAGTGAGCATTGTAAAAGGCTTAGATTTCAGCAATTATATAAATATAACTCCACGGGGAAAAGTTTCAAATTTATCTCTTTTCTTTTTAGAAAATAATATAGCTATTAAACAAGTAGAACTCAATAAAAAAATCCCTATGGCAATTATGCCTATTCGTATGATTATTGTTTTTGGGATTTCACTTTTGTTGCTTTGCCTGAGAAATGCAGAACTTCGTAAAAAAATTTCATATTTCTGTTTTGATTATTTATACGATAAAACCAATTTTAGGCAGCGTTTATGTTTTGTTGTACTTATTTGTTCTATGCTTGTTTTCAATTTTCTCGCTTCTTATTCTATTTATGGTTTTAAAGATAATGAGCTTGCTCCAAGATGGGTTAAAGTGTACAGCCACCTTATGACAGACGCATTACTAAAAAAACAGTTGCATTTAGATATTAAAGTTCCAAAAGCATTGTTGGAAACAGAAAGACCTTATGACTTGGTAAATAGAACTAATCTTGGGATAGTTCAGAGTGGTCGTACATATTTAGACACATTAGAAAATGTTATCGTACCAGATATGTCGTTTTATAAGGGTAAATTTTACAGCTATTTCGGGATGGTTCCCGTTATCATTTTATTTACCCCATACAAATTGATAACAGGGGATTATTTGCCAAATTCAATTGGGTCATTTTTATTTGGTTCCATAGCAACTATATTGTTAATGCTGCTTTGGAAACAAATTGCGCAGAATTACATCAAAAACCTTCCTTATTTTTTCTTTTTAATAGGCGGAGCAACTTTATATGCTTCTTCTCTCATGCCTATTATGTTGACATTACATTATTTCCATATAATGGTGCAATATTCATCATTAACTTTTGTGATTTTTGGAGTAATTATGTTATTACAAGCAAAGGAAAAGCTTTCATCTAAATTACTCTTTGTTTCTTCGTTTGCTTTTGCCCTTGCTGTTGCCTGTCGCCCCACTGCTTTGTTTTGGAGTATTTTAATTCCTGTTATGCTGTGGGATAAAAGGAAAGAATTAATAAACTCAGCAGGTAATCTACTCGCTATAACGGTTCCATTTTCTATCGTAGGTTCAATTCTCGCATGGTATAACTATGCTCGCTTTGGTTCTCCTTTTGAATTTGGCACTGCCTATGCAATGGTAAACCAGAATTTAGAGATGGTAAACCAAATTAGCATCATTGAGAAAATTCATTTCTCTATAAGAGGATTTTTATTTATATTATTTAATCCACCAGATTTAAATATAACATTTCCTTTTATTTCAGCAAAAGTAACAGATGGCGACACAGTTGGTATTTTCTGTTTTCCTATCATGTGGTTTTTGTTTTATGTTAAAAAAGTGAATATTCTGAGAAATTTTATTTTTGCAGGATTTTTTATTTCATTGCTTAATATTGCTATATACGTATTTGTTATGAATGCTATAGGCTGGCGCTATATGATGGATTTTATTTGGTTCATATCAATAGGTGCATTAATTTGTGCTTTCTCATTGCAAGAAAAGGAAGTTGCAATGAGAAAAACTATTTTAAATGCCATTTATTCTTGTTACTCAATTACTCTATTGTTTGTTTTCTTTCTTACAATATCTTATAGAATAGAGATTGGACATTTCTTTCAAAATATTCTAGATCCAAAAATACATCGCTACCTAGCCCGAACATTTGGAGTTATATGCAATGTGCCAAATTTCTAACATAACTTGCCCTATATGCAACGAATCTATGCATAAAATTGGAGATACTTATTCCTTGTGTAAATCTTGTAAATATAAGTATTCAAGTGAACAACACGGAGAAGGAGCAGAGGTCGAGTCGTTGGAAGCGGTAAGAGAAAAAAACTTTAAATTTATCTGTAACATAATCAAAGAAAAATTTCCCTCAGCAAAAACCATTTTGGATATCGGTTGTTCCAAAGGACTTTTTCTGAAAATTGCTCGTGATGAAGGTTTTTTAGTAACCGGAGTGGAACCATCTGGGCATTTAGCCGAAAAAGTTCGGTCTTATGGATTCGATGTTGTAAACGATTTTTTCCCTCAAAAAGAGAACCATTCACACAAAAAATACGACATAATTATATTTAACGATTCTCTTGAACATATTCCTAATCTTCAAGAAATATTGCAAGGTATAAAAACTCATTTAACAGATAGAGGCAGTGCAATAATCAATATACCTACCAGTGATGGATTAATTATTAAAACCGCGTCTATTTTATATAAACTTGGAATAAAAGCTCCATTTTATCGTATGTGGCAAAAAGGATTTGCTTCTCCACACATACATTATTTCAATTTGCAAAATTTAAAGAAACTATTTGAAAATAATGGGTTTGCAATGAATTACAGTTCTTCCCTGCCGCTTTATTCCATTCGTGGATTATATAGGCGTATCAGATGCAAATCATCTTTTTTTGTTTCTATTTCTACTTGGTTATTTATGACATTGTTGTATCCGTTGTTGTCTATTCGCAACGACTGTTTAGTGGCTTGCTTTTATATTAAAGAATAATTAAAGTTTACGCCAACTAATGCACCCCATCCTCAATCTTCTCAAATACTTTGTCATTATACCAATTCTGAATTTTTTGCTGCACTTCAGGTGAAAAATTTGCCTTGTTGTCTAAAATATCGTTTGATATGCCTATGATTTTTTCTATTAGCGGCAAATCTTGTACCCAATCAAAAATCCAAGCTTTGCTTTGCTGTGAACCCTCTAAATTCCCTGCAGCCCTGTTTTCTAAATCTAGTTCTGCTATCTCAAAACCATCATTTGTCTGTGAAAATTTCTCTAGCCTACCATAAGCATCGTTATCTTTTTCACACAGCAAAATACAAAAAGCACGTTCGGTTCCGCGCCCTACCCTGCCTCGCAATTGATGAAGTTGAGCCAAGCCAAAATTTTCTGGTTTGTCTATGACAATTAAATTAGCTTGCGGAACGTTAACGCCAACTTCCACAACCGTTGTGCAAACAAGCAGAGAAATTTCACCGGAGGCAAAAGCGTTTAAGTTTGTGTCTCGCTGTGCTTCGGGCATTTGCCCGTGCACAACGGCTATTTTCCAATCCTCTCTAAAACTTTTCAATTCCTTATAAATATCATCAACTGAGTCCGCTTCTCCTAATTCGTCTTCTTGAACCCTGCTCACAACCCAGTAGCAACGATTATCTACAAGTGATTTTTGGTAAAGATAATCCTTCATTCCCTCGCGGCTCATTTTGCCTTTCAATTCCGTTTTCACTGGCAGCCTGCCCGGAGGTTTTTCGCGTAAAAGCAACATTTCCAAATCTCCGTAAAAAGTCATTGCCAAACTGCGAGGAATGGGTGTTGCACTCATCACCAACAACTCCGGTTTATTGCCCTTTGCAAGAAGTGCCTCTCTTTGATTTACCCCAAAGCGATGCTGTTCATCTATAATTATAAAACTCAAATTGCCAAACTCCACATCTTTGGAAAACAAAGCGTGAGTTCCAACAACTGCATTAATTTCGCCACTTATTAAACCAGCTAAAACCTCCTTGCGTTCCGTTGCAGGAATGGAGCCTGTGAGCAAAGCTAGCCGCAAGCCGGAGCTTTCAAATATTTTCTCCATATTGAAAAAATGCTGCTTTGCCAAAATATCCGTTGGCACCATGCAAGCTGACTGTCCGCCTGTGCCACAAATTCCAATCATTGCAAGCATTGCAACCACGGTTTTTCCACTACCCACATCTCCCTGCAAAAGCGCATGATATTGCCAACTGCTTTCCAAGCCTATTTTGAGTTGTTCCAAAACCTGAGCTTGCCCACTTGTCAAAACAAAGGGTAATTTTTCCCTTGCGCTGTCCATTCTTTGCAAATCCAGTTTTCTTGGAATTCCAGAATTTATGAGCAACCTACGCCGCCTCACCTTTCGCAAACAAAACGGCAAAATATTCAAAATTTTCAATTCTTGCTTTGCTGCGTAAATTTCTTCCATTGTTTGAGGCAGGTGCAATTTTTTTAAATTATAAAGCATAGGATTCAATTTTAAATATGATAATAAATCCTGCGGGCAAATATTTTCATTTGGAGGTAAAATGAGCGATAAATTTTTCTCAAAAAGCCATATATATATTTTCATTAAAAGCTTATTCGTTACTCCGCTCTCTCTCATCGCTTCTGTTAGTTTATAAACCGGTTCTATGTTCCCAACATATTCCTCATTTTCTTTTATTGGTCTCATATCTATCCTAGTTATTTGCAAACCATATCTTTCATCTATTTTTCTTTTGCCAATAACAATCCAACGGGTTCCAACTTTCAATTTTTTATGCCAATAATGCTTTGCTTGAAAAAAAGCCATTTCTATGCTTGAGCTTTCATCTCTAATTTTCACAACTAACGCTACCCCATTCTTGCTCATCCCAACTTCAGCTATACGCACAACCAAAGCAACGATATTGTCATCTTTTATATCCCTTATTTTTGTCACTTTGCGTAAATCTTCATATTTTCTAGGTAAATAGAAAAGCAAATCCCAAAGCGTGACTATATCATTTGCTTTTAATGCAGCTATTTTTACGGAGCCAATGCCAGGAATGGAAGAAAGATTCACAAGGTAAAGATAAAAAATTTTCAACTAGCTTTTTCTATATTGTCCCTAGGCTATAAATGAATTTACAAGGACTTTCACCTCGCATAGCAGCTTTGAACGCTCTTTTGAACTGGAAAAAGGGCGGAGATTTTGTTCAAAACAATTTGCAACAAACCTGTGAAAACCTGCCCCAGCACAACAGAGCCTTGGCTTACGAAATTGCGCTTGGAACCTGCCGCTTGCTAACTGAACTGGACGAAATGTTAAAAACTCTAATGCGAGAACTCCCAAAAGAACCTTGTAGAACAATACTGGAAATTTCTCTTTACCAGTTATTGCACACCCGCATTCCACCTTATGCTGTTGTAAGTTCTGCGGTAAATTTGGCAAAGTATATGAGATTAAATGGGCATAGTGTAAAATTTGTAAATGCAGTTTTGAGAAGTGCCGAAATAAAAAATAATGTGATTTTTGACAGCGAAAAGTCAAAACCTCCGACTCAATGGATAAGAGTAAATAAGCAAAGAATAAATATTAAAGAAGTCATTGCAAAATTAGAATTGAAAGAGCCAGAAATTCTATTTAACAAATTCATTTTGGTTGAAAATACAAGAGAAACTCTAAAAAATCCTATGTTCAAAAAAGGCTTTTATTCATTCCAAAACCCAGCCTCTTTCTTTATGGCAAGCCTGTGCGAAATAAAAGCCGGACACAAAGTTTGGGATGCTTGTGCCGCCCCTGGAGGAAAAACTGCCATGCTTGCAGAAGAAAATCCAAAAGCTTTTTTTATCGCTTCTGATTGTAACGAAAAAAGAGCAGAAAAAATATTGGATTTGCAAAACCGCTTGAATTTAAAAAATGTTCGTATAATTCTAGCCAACGTAGAAAACCCACCATTTTCACAAAAATTTGATTGCATTATTGTAGATGCCCCTTGCTCAAATATGGGAGTAACCTCAAGGCGCCCAGAAGCTTTGCAAACGTTTTCAAAAGAAAAAGTTTCAGAACTATCAAAAAAACAACTAGAAATTTTGCAAAGTGCCTCCGTTTTGGTTAAAGAAAGCGGAATTCTTATCTATTCCGTTTGCAGCCAAGAAAAAGAAGAAAGTACAGAAGTAATAGAAAATTTCATAAAAAACAATCCAACCTTCACCCAAGAAGAATCCATACTAACCGACTCCCCACACATAGACAAATTCTTCATAGCAAAACTAAGGAGAATCCAAAATTGAGAATTCTGTTAAATAAGTATAACAGACACTTGGTAAAGAATTTACATATGGGCGTTCTTATTGTTCTGTTTATTTTTGTTCAGACAATTTACGCCATCTCTCTAGACGCTGGAATAAATTATTTCACAGGTGAACTAAATAAGCAAATAAAAACTGCTCCTTATGCAGGAGCGGAATTGGGATATGGACTTTCAGATTATACCAGCCTGTATTTGCAAGCAGCATTCAGTTATCTGAAATTGAAAGAGAACAAAGATTTTCACGGATTGTATCAGTTTATAGGCAGAGCTGGTGTTGAGAGTTCGGAGCAGTTATTCAAATATGCCGCCGCTGGAATTGGAATAAGCCTAGCTACTGTAAGAGGCAAAAAGGCAACCCAACATGCAGAAAACTATATGCTTTCCACAAATGAATCCGAATTCGGTTGGAATACACATTTAAAATTAAATTTATTGAGAATAGAAAAATTTACTTTCGGTACAAAATTTCATTATGATGAAATTTGGACTAAACCTATAAACAGTTCTTTGTTGCAAACTGGGATTTTTGTTAACTATGACCTCTAAAAATTTTCTATACTAAAACCCAAAATCCGTTATCTCTTTTTCTTCCTTTTTCTCAACCTCAAAAGCACGTGCTTGCTGATGAACCCTGTTCCCTTCCACATATATAGCCCTGTTGGGGCGAACTGGGCAAATAAATTCGCAGCCTCCGCAGCCCACGCATATATTCGCATCCACAAAAGGAATGGTTAAGCCATTTTTATAAGAAACCATTTTCACAGCTTGAGTTGGGCAATGCTCGGAACACGCTCCGCAACTCGTTCCTTTTGTGTTTACAACACAAAGTTCTGGAACAAAAACAACCTTCCCAACTTGCAAACGATGTTTCTGTTCCATGGTTAGCGAAGTCAATGCGTTATTTGGGCAAACATTTGTGCATATAGTGCAATCATAATTGCAAAACCCTTTTTCAAAATACATCACGGGCATCATTACCCCGCCAATGCCGTATTCCATAAATGCTGGCTTCAACACCTTTGAGGGGCATTTGGATATGCACAAGTGGCAAGAGGTGCAGTGTTTTAGCAAACGCTCTGCGCTAATCGCTCCTGGTGGGCTAATGGCATTTCTCTTGTTTGTTTGGGCAAAAACTGCTGGGGCAGCTATGGCAACGGTTAATCCCGTCAGCAAAAATTTTCTTCTGCTTTTATCCACAGTTTTGTTTGTAGAAAAAGATATAGCTTTTTTATTGCAGTTGCTCAAACAATTAAAGCAATTAAGGCATTTATTGTAATCAACTGTTTTTGTTTTTGAATCTATGCAAGAGGCTTTGCATTTTTTTTCGCATATACCGCAAGAGGCGCATTTGTCGCTATCTATTCGGATTTTGAAAACCGAGAATTTATTGAAAAATCCAAAAAGAGTACCTACTGGGCAAATGGTGTTGCAATAGAACCGCCCTTTTACCAAAGCCAGCACACACATAATTAATGCAACACTCAACGAAAAAATGCTGAGTAGCGTTATTTCAACTCTATAAAAAGCATAATTGCCAAAATGGTTAAAGATGTATGCCAGTAGATTGTTCATCGCTAGATAAATGGGTTTAAATATATGCACAGCTATTCTGCCGTAGGCACTGTATGGATCTAACAATCCCATTGCTACAGGAAAACCCAAATTGAAGAGAACAAGACTAATGGCTAAAATAGACCAGCGCAATATGGGATTATCTTTTCTATATCTATACTTTTTTTTTCTACATGCAATATCTTGAAAAACTCCCATTGGGCAAATAAAGGAACAATAAACTCGCCCAAACAGCAAAGCGCAAACCAAAAGGAAAGCCATAGCGAGAACATTGCGTGAGAGCCAAGCCGGAATAAACTGAATTTGCCCCAAGATGCTAACTTGCAATGGCAATATGCCTGCGAAATCCAGAAAACAAAAGGTTAGCGGGCAAAAGATAATAAGCGATATGGTTATTCTAAAGTATTTAATTTTCAAACCTACGGATGTAAATATTTTTGGAATTGAGCAATATTATTTGGTAAATAATTTTTAAGGCTACTAATATCCCTTGTCCATACACTCTGAGTAATATTAGGGTCTTGTTGTACGGAGTTCGAAATCAAATTTGAATATTTATCTATTTTCTCATTTAATCGTTTGCTTATGAACAGGTCTTTCAAAAGTATGTCTCCAAATTGCGTGTGGCGATTCCAAAAAACGGCAGCCGTAAGTTTAGTGAGTTTATCGCAATTTGGCGGTATGAGATTACTATCCGTACCAATGCCACTTGAGCCTGTACAGTTGGTAGTAGGCACATTCCACTGTGGTATCACTTGTCCAAAACCGCCACTCTCAAAGTAATTGTCTCTTTGCATCATTGCCTGGTCCATATCCCATGGAATAATCCATATTTTTCCGTTTGCTAATTCTTCTTCGTAAAAGAAATAGTTATGGTTGAAGGGCGGAGTTTTATTAGTGTACCATGTCCTTATGCCATCCCAATTTTTAATAGCAACATCCACTGCTAGGTAACGCAGGAGATAGTCGAAATCCATATACGGAGAGACATTCTGCTCAAAGTTTTGCTCATTTGAAGAATTAATAGCATTGTAATATAAAACCATTTTCTTTACGTTGGCTTTTTCTATCGGGTCATCATTGGTTTTGAGACCATCTAAGTAATGTTTTGCATCGGCGGAATTGGGCCATACTTCCTTGTAAAGATTTCCGTCTCCGTCTTCTGGCCATCTAGATTTGGTAAATCTGCCATCAATTTCTTCTACTGACAAAAATAGACCCATGAAGTTGTTGTTGATATACACGTTGGCATAAGATGTTCGCGGAGCGTGAATTCCCATTTCCCTAAACATTTCATAAGATAGCATTTCGTGCATCTTTGTTGGGTCCGAAACAAAAGCGTGTAAATTAATTTTCTTCATGCCATAAAAGCGCTTGTCCTTATCGTACTGCGTAAATTTCAGCTTATATGATATTTTGGCACATGTCTTATTTGGGGAACCGCTGGTGGTGTCACCATTAGGGAAAAAACATCTTGGAAGAGTATAATCAGAACCCTTATAGCGAATCCCTATCTTTCCAAAATCCTTTCCCTCAAATCCCAAATTGGCAGGTATGAATTTTTCTCTCCACCCATAAGTATTCAAATATTTCAAAGAGTCCGCATTGATGGTAAAACGATATTCTCGCAATTTTGACTGGTCAAAAACGAAACTCCTCTCATCTGTGTTGAGTTCAATACGCATATTTGTATTGGAATTTGTCATAGAACTATCTTTTGGAAGATAATCATCGTGCCGAAAAATGAGTTGCTCCAAATTTGCAAAATCCTTCGCCAACTTGGTGGAACCACGGTCTATCAGTCCATTCTCCCCGTGCAACTCAATTACATAAATTCCCATTGCCATAGATGGCAACGCAACAATCCTCGATGACGGAATTTGACCGCTAAAAACTCTTTTGCCATTAGTGGTGTAAATAGACACGGAATTTACCCCAGGGACAGCACGTAAATCTAGTGTACATCCTTGAAAATTCCACCGAGCATTTTGCAACTTAACCTTAGATACTTTAGTAGGATTACCTTCTGGTGTAGAATCCGTAAGAGAAAACTTTCCGCTTTGATCCGTACGTGTGTAAAACTCCGAATGCCCCACTGAAACAAAAACGCCTTCCACCGGATTTCCATTTGTTTTGTTGAGAACAACTCCGCTGTACTCACGCGCCGTTGCCAAAAATGTACAACACAACATAAAACCCGTGACAAAACGATGAGCTTTCATATTTACCGCACAGCGATTTTTCTAATTGAAGACCCTTGTTTAAATATATAAATTCCTGCTTTTTGCGGCTTTGCATTGCCGAGAGGTTCGCCTTTTATTGAATAATATATAGGAAGCGAACCGTTCAGTTTTACAGTTTCAGCAATCGTTATAGGTTTTATAGGTGTGGTAGTTCCAGTTATCTCACCGTAAACTATCCCGCGCCCTGCCGTACTCATATAAACACGACCATAGACATTCATATCACCAACCACAAATTCTCCGTTAGCCAAGCCACCGTACTCGTGTTCATCGTCATTGGCTCTAACCCAGCTTTCGCCTTCGTCTGTTGACATAAAAACACCTGTTGTGCTGCCAACGGTTCCAAAAATAAATATGGTTGGAAAAGTTTTACCCTCGGCGGCTTTGCCAAAGCCAACCGCCTCGCAATAGAATACTGTGGATATGGAGCTAAAACTTGCTCCACCATTCGTTGAGCGGGCAAGACCTTTCTCTGTTAGCGGTAACCAGATATCGCCTTCTTTGTTTGGAACTAGCCTGAATTTGCCAAAATCGCTTGCACCCGGAGTTGATACTTTGGAGAAACTAATACCCTTGTCTGTGCTCTTTGACATTGTACCGTTTTTGCGATTATAGGCATAAAAAATATTGGCATTCTCCGGATCTCCCACCACGTAGGAGCCATTTATGCCGCTCACGGTGCTCCAAGCATTTGCGTAACGCTGAACAACTTGGTCACCCTCGGTTGCGCCCTCTAACGGAGTCCATAGAACAACCTCTCCATCTGTGGAGATAGCTACTGATAAACCGCCTTTCAAGCTGCTGTTAGGTGCGCCGCTCGGATAAGTTGTCGCACTCCAAGTTGAGCCTTTGTCGCTTGAAAACTGGAGCGGTGAAATTGGAATATCATTGTATTGCGCTTTGTACACACGTTCATCAGAAACCTTTACGAGCTTGCCAGATTTTGGAGCATAAGCAATAGCGCGGGTATTTCCCAAACTCACTTTTTCACCGCTCACATCTGTGAGATGACGGTTTGATGGGTATTTTGTAATATCATCGTGGCGAAACCCGTCGTAATCTAAAATGGCAGAGACTAAGGGACCGCCCGGAATGCTCACCACCTCGCCCGGAACAGTTTCTTCTATGCCATGCGACATGACTTTCCACAAAGTATTTTGAATCAATTTGATATTCCAACTTTCCGTGCTATCATAAGAATAATCCTTTATATTTGAGGTTGCAAATACGCCATTGCCCGAAGTCACCCAAACTTTGTTGGAATTGAATGGGTCAAATACAACGCTACCGCTCCAATGTATTGAACTGTTGAACATCCAACCAATCCCATTCTCGCTCATCTGTTCAATGGTTGGATAGTTGCCTCCCTCAATCCAATAATATTGAAAAGAAGAAGCCCATGTTTTCCCACCGTCTTTGGAGTGATAAATATTAGAACCCCATTGGTCTTTCCATGAATTTCCCGTTCCCGGCAATTTCCAAAATTGAGGTCCTCTGTAACCTATGGAAGATACGACTATTTCCTGCGGGTTTGATTGATTTATGGAAACGCCGCCATAACACGCTACATACTCACTTGGACTGTTGTATTTGCTATCCGCTTCTGGCTCTATAAAATTTTCTGGCGATACATTTGACCAAGTTCCGCTTGCTGTTTCGTATTTGAGTACTGCTCCGCGGTTGAACCAATCGTTGATGGTTCCCCAGCCCTCGTCCCATTGCATTGAATGAGGACCCGCACCATCGCCAAAAGTTATGTAGAGTGCTGAACCGTCTGGGGTAATTGCAATGCGTTGCGGCATTAAGGGCGGTGTGTAGCCGCCACTTGTTTTTGGTTTTGGTCTATTTGGGATAACAGACCAAGTGGTGCCGCCGTCTGTGGATCTAAACACATTGTCATTTGCACGCAAAAAACCTGCGTATAAAGTATTGGAGTTGCCAGGGACAAACGCGACAAAAGAAAATCCAGAACCATTCCACGTTGTGTCTGAACCTGCCGCAGTGCGAAAACCTGCCACCTTGCTCCAGCTATTCCCGTTGTTTGTTGATTTAAACAATCCCTTGTTCCTTGAACCATAGAACATTATATTAGAATTGTTTGGGTCTATAGCCAGTGCTTCACCATTGCCACGCCCCATGCCATTGCCATGTGCTGTGAAACTTCCAGTCACATCAATTTTTTCCCAACTATTCCCTCTGTTAGATGAACGCAAAAAAGCAGTTTTCCCATCATTCCAGTAAGAGGTTCCAGCCACCATATAAACCTTTCCTGGGGTTTTAGGGTCAACTGCAATGGCTTCAACACCAAGTAGTCCACGCTCGGTTGCATCCACCCAGTCCATCATTGAAATCCATTTGGCAGAAGCATTATCCCACCTGTACGCTCCACCTACATCTGTTCTAGCGTAGAAAAGATTTTGCTCGTTATAGTCAGCTACTATAGCCGAAACAAAACCACCACCACCAATAGCCACATTGCCCCATGTGAACTTAGGCACTTGTTGAGCACTTAGAAACTGAAACGAAAGGAGAAAAACGCAAACTACAAGTCCTTTTTTCATATTACCTCACGCCTGGGGTAGCACCCCACAAGGCTATTCCATCCGATGACATTGCGGTAAATGAGTAAACCCATACCGAGTGGTATTCATCGTAAGAACGCAGGAATACGCCTTTGTACAGTTTTCCGCCCAAGGTGATACGAGCGGTTTTGCCATCTGTCCCAAGAGTCCACGTTCCAGTTCCGGTGATATTGCCATTTTCGTTAAAGTTATATACTTCTGAAGCGTGGACAGTGGTATTGATGTCATTTCCGTGGTTTATTATCTTCCACGTTCCCGCGAGTTGTTTGGCGTTAAAAGTACGGATGGTACCGGCATCGTAGCGGAAAGGAGCGGCTATTAACCAGCCGTCTTCGTTGACAAACATCTCACGCACGCGAACCGAATGTTCCTCTCCTCTGCCTACAAAACGCTGGTGATGAATTAGGAAATATTTTCCCGTTGCCGCATCGTAGTACGCGCTGTTATGGCCTGGGCTTAAAAAACCATCCTTGCCGAGTTTGTTTGCCACTGCAGGTTCTCCCGTCACTTGCGCAAACTGGTAACCGCCCATGACTTTAACTCCAGAGGTTGTATAGTTATTGGCTGTCAGGTTTAACGCAGTAGGGGCTTGTGCGCCTTCATAAGGGCCGTAGGGGTTGCGAGAACGGAATATTCGCATATTGTAACCGTCTACAGCATTCAACCCGCCATAAGAGAGAAACATATAATAATAATCCGAATCGGGGCTGTAAATGATATAGGGTGCTTCAATGTGGAAGTGATTGCTGTGTAGTATTTTTCTGCCATAGCCGCTGAATTCAGCGTTCATAGACGAGCCTGTTTTGGGCAACCCAGTTGCTACATCAATTTCGTAGATGAAAATTCCGCCGCTCCAAGAACCGTACACCAAGTAAAAATTTGCACCAGTCTTGTCATAAAACGCCTGTGGGTCTATGCAGTTGGGGGCTATGCCTGAGCTTATCGGTTGGCCGTGATGGACAAACAGTCCCTGGGTGATATAGTCCCCATCTGCGGTATTGGCAATTGCTACACCAATAGAACCCATCCATTCGCTGGTCATACTGTAGTAGTGATAGAATTTGCCGTTTGGCATACGGTGTATGTCGCTTGCAAAAAACTCAAAGCCCGGATTTGGAGTAGAAGATGTTTTCATTCTATTTATCACATAAGCTTTTTGGTCTGCCACTTTTTGTATTGACGCATTTGGATTATCCTTAGGGTAATATTTAAGTGTTGTTGGATACGAGCCTCCACCTGATTGTTCCAATGTCCATTTTATAAAATCACCAGTTTTTGCCGAGCCTAAAAAGGAACCGATAATCCGGTATTTGTCAGTAGTGCTGTTGTCATTGACCCTAAATATAGACGGATCGTGCACGGTTACGTCCGCAAACACTGGTACAGGAGAATCTACTATATTGGCAATGCTGGAACTGCTTCTAACGCTGCTACTGCTCACACTGCTAGAACTACTCTGCACAACGCTGCTAGAACTGCTCGGTTCAATGCTGCTGGAGCTACTCTGCACAACGTCGCTGGAACTACTCAACTCAATACTGCTGGAACTGCTTTTTTCTATGGAGGAACTATAAACCTCAACGTTAGAATTGGAAATCTCATCGTCATTTTTGCTTGAGTTACAACTTATTGCAAACAGCATTGTAAATGTTGCCACTAAGAGCCATATACTAATTTTTGCTGCTGTTTTCATATATATTTCCTCACCTCACTGCGATTTTTCTAATTGAACTTCCCTGCTTAACTATATAAACGCCAGCTTTTTGCGGCTTTGCATTGCCAAGCGGTACGCCTTTGATTGTATAGTAACTAACTAATTGAGAATTGAAAGTGGAGAGTTGAGAGTGGAGAATAGGTTCTGTGTCTTCTTCGCTGCTGGAACTGCTTAGATCTGCACTGCTACTGGAGCTACTCGCTATGCTGGAAGATGAAACCGCTCTGCTACTGGAGGACGAACCTGCTCTGCTGCTGGAAGACGAAACTCCAACTAGATTTTTTAATCCGGTGATGAATTGTGGGTCTGCAAAGGCAGGAGGATTGCTCTTGCGGTTGTAATAATAAATCACTTCGCCATTATCGGGATTTAATTGAATATCCCACAGCACGGGGCACATATTGCGCGTGTATATAGCTTCCGCTACTTTCAATGTGTAATTAGTAACCTGTGACTGAGTCCGCCCACGGCTAGCATTCAATTTGGATGCAAAACCGTATTCACCTACGATTACAGGAATTCCTTTATCCACAAAATTTGTTTTCATCTTGTTGATTTCTGTGTTCAAGCTATTGATATCCGATTGAGTTCCCCACGTAGCAAGATATGGTGTCCAATCTCCGTCTTTATCTATGTGAGTAAATCCAAATGGGTCGTAGTAGTGCACAGATACCGCTTGGCGGTTTTTAGAGTCGGTGGGCATTTTAAACGCTGCATCGCTAGTGCGGTCAATGTTTGTGTCGTAACCAGCGATAAGCAGATGGCGATTAGCGTTGTTGCTGCCAGCGGTGCGAACTATATCTACAAATTTCTGATTTATAGCGTTCAACAGCCCATAAGCCCTCGCTTTATTTCCGCTACCATCGTACATATTCCACACGTCCTGCCACTTGCCTTCTTCATTTAGAGATTCAAAAACTAGATAGCCGCTTTTGTCTTTAAACTTAGCTGTTATTTGCTCCCAAATGCGGATGTATTTTTTCATGCAATTGGTAGAGTCAGTAGAAAATTTTGTCCACCATCCGCCGTCTTGGTGGATGTTGACAATTGCGTACATATTGTCAGCTAGTACCCAATCTACCACCTCTTCTATGCGATTGAGTAGAGCAGTGCTTATGGTGTATGTGCCGCCGTTGTTATTGCCAGTCATTAAATTTGACCAAGCAACTGGAATGCGAACTGTTTTAAAACCATTGTTTGCGTAGCCGTCTATCATGGCTTTGGTGATTGTTGGGCTGCCCCAAGCGGTTTCGTAAGCATTCACGGTAGTACCATTTATCCAGTCGCCATTTGATTCAAATGTATTCCCCAAATTGATTCCAAGCCCCATATCCTTTACCACCTGTGCAGTGGTCAGATTAAGGGGGTTAGTTTGCGCCCATAGCGCAACACAGGCAAAAATCAAAATTTTAACAATGTTTTTCATGCGCTTTCCTCTAATGTAAATATAGAAAATTTCTAAATTTTCATAAATGCAAATTAATTTAGAAAAAAATTGGCAGGAAATAGAAAGGAAAACGGAGCAGTTTGCAAATTTACATTTGCAGCAGAATTTGGATTATGAAAAATTTACTATTTATTCAATAATAACACATTCAACCGCAATAGAAGGCTCTACTCTCACAGAGCAAGAAACAGAGGTTCTATTTGAAAGCGGCTTAACTGCAAAGGGAAAACCTCTTGAACATCATTTAATGAATTCGGATTTGAAAAACGCTTATATGTTTGCTATGGAACAAGCAAAGGAAAAGCCATCGTTTTCAGCAGATTTCTTAAAAAAAATAAACGCCCTAGTTATGAAAAGTACAGGAGGCGTTAACAGCACTCTTGGCGGTAATTTTGATAGCAGCAAAGGCGATTTCAGGTTATGCGGAGTGACGGCAGGCATAGGTGGAAAATCTTATATAAATTATTTAAAAATACCAGAAAAAATAGACGTTCTTTGCGAAAATTTGAACGGGAAATTAAATGCAAAATCTCAGAACTTAAAAGAATTATATGAAATTTCATTTAACGCCCACTTGGATTTAGCAACTATTCATCCGTGGGTAGATGGCAACGGCAGAACCGCAAGGCTTTTGATGAATTTCTTGCAATTTCATTTTAAACTTGTTCCAACAAAAATTTTTCTAGAAGACAGAGCAGAATACATCGCCTCTTTAAGAGAATCGCAAGAAGCAAATGACAATTCGCATTTTCTAAACTTTATGGCTCTGGAGCATTTGAAAACTCTAGAGTCTCACTGCAATTTTTCTAACTGAATTCCCCTGCTTAACTATATAAATCCCTGCTTTTTGCGGCTTTGCATTCCCAAGAGGCTCGCCTTTTAGGGAGTAGTAGGTTATTAGTTGAGAGTGGAGAGTTGAGAGCGAAGAGTTGATTATTGGGGTTGCGCTTTCACTAGAAGAACTTGACACTGCAATGGCGGAACTGCTACTGGATGGTTCTTTAATAGTTCCCGCACTAACCAAATCTTTGGGCCAATTTCCATAGTAAGCGTATCCGGCTCTGCGTTCCTGTTCTATCTCCGCCAAACTGTATTTGATTACACCATCTCTGCCTACAAAGATAGGCTTGTTCGTTTCAAGTTCGTAAAAGCGCGCCCAAATCGTAGAGGATGGGTCGGAAACCACTCTGCGGTCGGCTTCACCGTTGGTTGTAATGTTCTCCACTCTTATTCCCACTATCTTTACTTTGTCCATCCAAGTAACAGCGGCGTTTATGCTGCGAATTATATCTAGTCTCGGATTATTTCCAAGTGAATTATGGTAACTTTTTAGAAAACTAACTATTCCCACGCTTTCGCTCCCACTGACTGATGGCAGTTCATAAGCTCTAGCCGGAGCTGGAGCCAATGTGGTTGCATCGTTTTGCTGGCACCAAGCGGTTTTTTCGCCACTTTTAAAGACTATCTGAGTGTTGAGAATACAAGTTATCCCATTTTCAACAGCGGTTTTAGCTTTAGAAGCACGGGTGTCGTCTATAAATGTGAAATCGCCGCTCTTCTCCGAAGTCGCTTTCATGATATTGAGTACTCGCACCATAGCACCATCGTTATATGTTATGTGGGTGTGATATCCCGAACTTAAACCGAACACTTGGGGCCAGCCTCCGTTAGCGTACTGACCGTTTAATAGTAGATCTATTCCCTTTTGAAGAGAAGTTAGATATTTAGCGGTATTCGTTCTTTTGTACACTCGTGCCAAAAAAATAATTTGCGAGGTTGTGGCATCATTATCAATCGTGGATTTCTCCCAATCGCCCGTTATGGTAATGTCATCCATTGCTTTCCTCCAGCCACCGTCAGAGCGTTGGTACTTTAATATCGAATCTGCAATAGCCAACGCTTCAGTTCCTCCAAACCAAGTTTCAGAATTTTTTAACAACGCACTCCAACTGTAATCAACCGCTTCGGTTTTCACCGCAAATATGGCGAGAAAGGTGAAAACATTAACGAATATGGAAAATTTTTGAGTAAACATAATGTCATATCACCTCACAGCGATTTTTCTAATTGAAGACCCTTGTTTAAATATATAAATTCCAGCTTTGGTTGGCTTTGCATTCCCAAGAGGCTCGCCTTTGAGGGAGTAGTATGTTGTTGGAGAGTGGCTAGTGGCAAGTGGGGAGCGGCTGATTATTGGAGTGGCAGCCTCAGAACTAGAACTTGACACTACAACAACGGAAGAACTGCTGCTGGATGTTGCTACAATTTCAAAACTTCCGCAAGATATGGCTGGATTAAGGGTTACTTTGGTACTACCGCATATAACCTCGCTCAAAGTAATGGTTCTTGTTCCTGCATTATAGAAAGCATTAGTGCCACCCGAAGAACTCCATCCAGCTACAGGATCGCTAGAACCGCTGGCGTTAAATGAAGCTGCTCCAACTGTAGCCCCATTTCCGCAAATGACATTTGGTCTAGGAATGTTACTTCCTGCAGCATAGCTTGAATTAAGGTTATTCACATTGCACGTTACGCTAATATTGCTAGCTATGCTGGAAGAAGAGGGAGTTGCTGCGCTTGAACTGCTAGAGGGCGTTGAACTACTGGAGGGCGTGGAACTGCTCGCCTTAAATATATACTTGCTGATGCGGAAATTGCTAGACCCTTTGAACACGAGATATAGATAATCTTTTACTCCGGCACTCATAGAAATATCACATTCAATATCTTTCCACGTGGTTATGCCGCCAGTCGCTCCAATAGCACAGGTTCCGGCTAAGGTACCGGTATTGCTTCCGGTTCTGATTTCAATTGAACCGCCTGCGGAGGCACTTGCCGCACGCACCACAAATTTTGTGGCTCCCGTTGCAAAGTCCACGCTTTTGAGGCGAACCCAGCTTCCATCTGTAATTGAGGTGAGCATCACGCATCTATCGCCAGCGGTTCCGGGGCTATCTTTATCACTGTTGCTTATGGTGCCAGGATTTTTGGCGGAGCATATTGCTGTTTTTATAGCACCGGATTGCTGGAACATAGTCGTTGCCAAAACAGTATCATAAGGGTTAAGGTTTTTTATCTGAGCGGGACCAGCATCCGTAGCTACTACCTGCTTTATATTAGTACCATCGTATTCCAATTTGTCCACACTCACGCTTCTGTACTCACCGCTGCTAACGTTGTTTGTTTTTCTAAGTTTGCGGTCGTGGTAGGCAATGTACCAATTATTTTTGTATTGCACAACCCCTGCATGATTATTGCCGCCGCCAGAAGCACTGTTTGGCAGCATTGTACCTTTGAAAGTAAAAGGTCCCATAGGACTTGTGCCTGTCATGTAAGCGATGTCGGCTGAACCGTTGGTGAAGTTTTGGGAATAAGAAAAGTAGTATGTACTGCCGTTCTTGTGCATATAAGCAGCTTCAAATGACCTAGTTGTACCGCTAATAGTAGTTGCTGGCCAAGTTGCGCTCATCATATCGCTGTTCAGCTTTGCCACACGCAGGTTTGAGCCAGGTCCAGGGTTACCATCTGCGGGACCGCCACCGAAATATATATAGCCCTGCCCATCGGAATCGACAAATCCAGCAGGGTCAAAAAGCCAGGGAACATTGGTATTATTACCCGCGTTGCTAGAAATAAATCCTTTCCCGCCGCTGAACGGACCTTCGGGACGGTCGGCACTAACAACTCCTATTCCGCTGCCGCCATTTGGAATATAAAGGTAAACCTTATTGTTCTTCACAGCGGCTCCAGGCGCATAAGCCTGATTATACGAAGGCAAGTCGCGCCCCACGCTGAATACTTCGCCGTGGTCTGTCCAGTTTGCCATATCGTCTGTGGACATCAAAGTATAGAATTTAATATCGTAACCCTTGTCGGTAGGATTGTTGTTATCGTAAGAAGCGTAGATGTAAAGCCTATCGTTCCAAACAAAGGGATTTGGGTCTGCGGTGTATTTTTGGCGGAGGAGTGGGTTCGCTGAGAATGCCGCACCCACAAAAATCATAACCGCAGCTATTGAAAACAACGACTTTTTCATATTCACCTCGTTGTTACAATATACATTTTTTTACCTTTGAATCCCAAGCGCATTATCCAAAAAGTTAAGTATCTCTACCGTTGATGCAGCAGTGGCACCCTCAAAGTCCGCGTGGCTTCTTCCGCTAACTTTGTTGAATTTCGCCTTGTTAGCAACAAAACTATTGACTTTGTTCACCATTATTTCCGACTGCTGCCAAGGAACCAAATTATCGCTGGTGCCATGTAACATATATATGGGCGGCGTGTTCGCTGAGATGTGAGTCAACGGATTCTGCATTTTGAGATATGTTTTCATGGGTTCTTTATCTTTATCGTTTTTCAAGTTTCCACCGAGCATTGCTCCTTCGGGAGAAGCATCGTGGTCTAACATTCCCCCACCATTTATACCCTCATGTGTTTCCAACAACGAGAAATCGGTGAGTGCTGCCGAGCTTGCCGCTCCCTGAACCGCGTGTGAAACTCCGGCATTGCCGAGGCTGGTTATATCATAGCCGTGATTTGTTGCATTGGAGAGTGCGCAGACTATAGCAGTCATGTAAGCACCTGCCGAGAAACCTGATACAGCGAATTTATCGGGGTCAATATGGTATGTGCCGGCATTGGCTCTTAAATGGCGGATAGCCGCCAAAACGTCTTCAACATTTTCGGGGAAAGCCCTTTGACCACCGCTCCAACCGCTCTGACCCATAAGGAGGTACCCTACGCTTGCAACAGCGTAACCGTTGCTGTTAGCCCTTTGAACAAGCCCATTGTTGTTCTGAGCTAACTGCCAATCACCGCCGCTAAATCCGCCGCCGTGTACATATATTAATAATGGGAAAGGACCGTTGCCACTAGACGGCAATTTGATGTCGTATCTCTGGCGGGCGTGCCTGCGCGAAGCGGTAGGTGCGTAATCAACATTAGTCCAAGACCTCGTAGTAATAGGCGTAGATGCTTGGCTGCTTGAACTTGTTGCTGCAACAGAACTGCTAGATGCTACAAGGCTGCTCGAACTTACCACTGCCACAGAACTGCTAGATGCGGCGCGGCTGCTTGAACTTGCCGCACGGCTACTGGAACTTACTGCAACAGAACTGCTAGATGCAGCACGGCTGCTCGAACTCACTACTGCCGCTGAACTGCTTGAATCCGCGATTTCGGAGGAACTGCTTGTGTCTGCGGCTTCGGAGGAACTGCTTGTGTCTGCCTCTTCAGAAGAGCTTGAGCTTTCAATTTCGGAACTGCTGGAAATAATTACTTCTTCGGAACTGCTGGAAGGGCGGTTCTCGGAACTTGAACTTACAACTTGTTGCCCGCCAGGTTGTTCAGGATTATTTGTTGAGCAAGTGACCAAAGCCAAGAGCATTGAGAAAAAAAGGAAACTTATTAGACCTTTTTTGAGTTTTTGAGCAGACATATTATCCTCCGATTTACAGTACTGTCTATATATAAAAATATACATGATTTAAAAAAACGATAAATTTTTCGAAAAAAATTTAAAATTAATAGAAAAAAAATACAAATAATTCTATTTTTATGGCTGTTTCCATAAAAAAGGAATTGGAATAAATTTTCAGACTACGGATGTAAATATTTTCTGAACTGATTGATATTATCATTCAAATAAGTTTTCATACGAGCGATTTCACTTGTCCATGCGTTATAGTCTATATTAGGGTCATTTTGCACAGAGGTCCTAATCAAATCAGAATATTTGTCTATCTTCTCATTTAATCGCTGACTTACGAACAGGTCTCTTAAAAATAGGTCGCCAAGTTCTACGTAACGGTTCCAGGAAGTGGCAGCCGTGAGTTTAAACAGCTTTTCGCAATTTGGCGGTTTCAGCGACTGACCATCAACCATTTGGTTTCCACAGCTAGTAGTAGGCACATTCCACTGAGGCAACGGTCCACCGCCTCCGCCGCCACCTGGGAATCCACCTCCTGGGAATCCACCATTACCACATGTATTAGGGGGGCTGCCCATACCGCCGCCGGCTTCAAAGTATCTGTCTTTTGGCTTCAATGCTTGATCCATATCCCATGGAATAATCCATATTTTCCCGTTAGAGACTTCTTTTTCTTCTTCATAAAAGAAATAATTGTGACTTGTACCACCATACAAGGTCCGTATGCCATCCCAATTCTTAATGGCTACGTCCACCGCAAGGTAGCGCAGAAAATAGTCTAAATCCATATACGGAGAGACCATTTGCGCAAAATTACTCTCGTTTGAACCGTTGATAGCATTGTAATAGTCAACCATTTTTTGTACGCTAGGATTATCTCCTGGATCATTATTGGTTTTTAAGCCATTTATATAGTCTCTCGTATTGCCAGATTTAGGCCATTTTTCTTTGTAAAGATTTCCATCTCCGTATTCGGGCCATCTGGATTTGGTAAACCTTCCGTCAATTTCTTCCACTGTCACAAAAAGCCCTATAAGAGCATCGTTGATATACACATTGGCATAAGAGGTTCGCGGAGCGGGAATTCCCATATCCCTATACAGTTCGTAAGCCAGCATTTCGTGCATCTTTGTTGAGTCTTTTATGTCATCTGCAGCAAAGGCGTGCAAATTAACTTTCTTCAACCCGTAAAGACGCTTTTCTTTATCGTACTCCGTAAATTTCAACTTATAGGATATTTTTGGACAGGTCTTAGTCCTGTTGCAAAAACATCTTGGAAGAGTGTAATTAGAGCCTTTATAGCGAATCCCTATCTTTCCTGAGATAGCTCTGATATCGCCATCAAATTTTAATTCAGCTGGTCTAAATTTTTCGTCAGAGCCATTGGTATTCAAATCGTTCAAATCCTTTGCGTCTATTGTAAAACGGTATTCGTGCACTTTTGATTTGTCAAAAACTACGCTCCTCTCGTCTGGCTTGAGTTCAACCTGCATATCGGTATTGGAACCGAACATATCCATATCTTTTGGAAGATAATCATCGTGCCGAAAAATTAGCCTTTCGGTTTCCACCGCATCTTTTGAGAGTTTAGTGGAACCACGATCTATTACCCCATGCTCCCCATGCAACTCAAGTATATAAATTCCCATTGCCATAGATGGCAGAGAAACAATCCTTGAAGGCGGAACCTGTCCACTAAAAACCCTTTTGCCATTAGTTGTGTAAATAGATACGGAATTTACCCCAGAAATAGCACGTAAATCAAGTGTGCGCCCTTGAAAATTCCACCGCGCATTTTGCAACTTCACCTTGGATATTGCAGTAGGAGGAATAGGCTCGCCTTCTGGCGTAGTGTCTGTGAGAGAAAATTTGCCGTCTTTATCCGTACGGGTGTAGAATTCCGAATGCCCCACCGAAACTAAAACGTTTTCCAACGGACTTCTGCTTGTTTTGTCAACAACAACCCCGCTATATTCACGTGCCGCCGCCAAAAGCGCGCAACACAAAACAAAGCTTATTGCAAAACGATAGGTTTTCATATTGTATCTCCTATTTGTATTTCGCATTCCAAGCCGCAATACGGTCTTGCATGTTCTGTATTATAGACGCAGAGAATAACGAAATGTCTTGACCGTGCATTCCCATATACATATTGCCAGAAGCTTTGCAAGTGGTTGCTGGGTCTTTCGCTTTTCTCACTAAAAGAATACCCAACTTGTTATACGACCGTGCACCAAGTATTGTACCAGTGCCCAACTTCGGATTTTCCGTCATTTCATAATAGTTTTCGTCTATTGTCCACGTGATAGGGTTCGTAGTTGGACCGCTCATTGCCCTCACCCCCAATTGACTAGAAGTACATAGTGTATCTGATTCCTCGTAGGGATTCCACGCTGTGATAACGTTAATGTCGTTGTAGCTTGTAGAGAACTTGACTGGCTTGCTTGCATTAATTGTGCTACGCCCAGGTATGCCCGCCGCATACGTCACTATGTGATTTCTTCGGTTAGCAGCACCAAATTCAGCACCACAGATTTTTTCTAAACGGTTTTCAGCGAGCTCCCATAATGGAGACGAACCCTGCGAAAAACCTAACATGATAAAGGGACGTTCACCTTTGTTTATGTTGTCTAAGTAATATTGGAACGCTGCAATAACATCTTCCATAGCAGCCCCACCAGTCATGCTTCCGCTAGCACCGGAACACCCGCCAAAGACATTGGCTTGGCGGTAATACGGCAAATAGGGGTTTACATGCTCTGTGGCTACTTTTCCAAGACTGCTATACCATTGATCCACGGCTCTGCGCATTTGGGCATTGTTTACGTTGGCATAAGGACAATCTTCTGCGGCATTACCTGTAATTGATGTGGGATAGAGCAAGAATATATCAACATCTTTGGTGAGTTTGTCGGCTGTGGTAAACTTGCTCCAATTATTCATATTTGAATAATCTGTGGCTGTGGTAGAAACTGGGTCTGCGCATTTCAAGCCACCACTAGGAGTGCTTTGCCTTGAACTGCTGGAACCAGTCTGCGTTGCACTACTAGAACTGCTCGCCGTTGCCCTGCTGGAACTGCTCGCCGTTGCCCTGCTGGAACTGCTCGCTGTTGCCCTGCTGGAACTGCTCAGAGTTGCGGCAGCAGAACTGCTCGGCGTTGCGACATCGGAACTACTTGGCATTTCGGCATCGGAACTGCTCGGTATTTCTGCATCGGAACTGCTCGGCATTGCGCTGCTGGAACTGACCGGCGGAGGCGTTGTTAGGCTGCTGGAACTGCTAATTACAGCAGATAAAGCAGAGGATGAAGAATCACCCAATTCATTTTGTTTATTTGGTTCACTCTCGTTTTGGTTTGAACAAGAAACGACAAGGAACAACAAGAATGCGAGAAAAAAGAAGACTTTTTTCATATTACCTCACTGCGATTTTTTGAATAGAAGACCCTTGTTTAATTATATAAATTCCTG